>JAABUN010001443.1_pt1 | contig 52257 bp, 51 predicted proteins | sample 5559311 | NCBI WGS metagenome assembly JAABUN01 (sample SAMN10711877, study PRJNA513370) | rock metagenome | isolation source: Antarctica rocks | place: Antarctica: Victoria Land, Siegfried Peak sud
TTGGCAGAGCAAGTACTGTTAGGATTATCAAAGAATGACACGAGCCGTGTGAAGGGAGACTTTCAAGCACGGTTCTGTGAGAGGCTTGCGGGTGAAACTCCCGCTTGCCTACTCGGCGTCTTCGTGGTTCAAAATATTCTCCACATTTACGCCTAAACATTAAATGCGGGTTTAGAATATTAATTTCGCCATAGACAAAACGCAGAAGAGTGCCGGATATTATACAATTATTGCCCGATAATATTGCAAACCAGATTGCTGCAGGCGAAGTAATACAACGCCCTGCAAGTGCTGTAAAAGAATTGCTGGAAAATGCCGTAGATGCCGGAGCTGCAGAAATTAAGCTGATTGTAACCGATGCGGGCAAAAACCTGATACAGGTAGTTGACAACGGCAAAGGCATGAGCGAGACCGATGCAAGAATGAGTTTTGAACGCCATGCCACTTCAAAGATCTCGAATATTGAAGACCTGTTTAAAATAAGAACGATGGGCTTTCGCGGCGAAGCGCTTGCATCTATTGCCGCCGTTGCGCAGGTAGAAATGAAAACCCGCAAAGCAGAAGATGAATTAGGAACCTGCCTTACAATTGAGAACAGCATTGTAAAAAAGCAGGAACCGTGTGGTACTCCTGTTGGCACCAACATTTGCATGAAGAACCTGTTCTTTAATGTACCGGCACGAAGAAATTTTTTAAAAAGCAATGCTGCTGAAATGCGTCATATTGTTGATGAATTTATTCGTGTGGCAATGGCTTTTCCGCAGGTTTTCTTTTCGCTTACCAGTAATGGTCAACAGGTTTTTTATTTAGAGGCCGGAAGTTTAAAGCAGCGCATTATTCAAATTCTTGGCACCGCTTACAATGCAAAACTGGTAAGTGTAAACGAGCAAACCGATTACATGAACATTCATGGTTTTGTTGGCAAGCCCGAAACCACCAAGAAAACGCGTGGCGACCAATACTTTTTTGTGAACAACCGGTTCATCAAAAGCGCTTATTTAAATCATGCGGTAATGAATGCCTTTGATGAAATGATTGCAAAGGACAGTTTCCCGATGTATGTGTTGTTTATTGATCTTGATCCCGCACAATTGGATATTAATGTTCACCCCACCAAACAGGAGATTAAGTTTGAGGATGAAAAGATCGTGTACGCATTTGTGCAGGCTGCGGTAAAACATGCTCTGGCACAATTCAGCATTGCACCTTCGCTCGATTTTAGTTTGAATACCGAAATTCAACACATGGAAGCAGTTGAAAGACCAGCTACCGAACAAAAACTTGAAGCCATCACTTCATCCAATCTTTTTAAAACTTTCACCCAAAAAAACCAGGCGCATAAAATTGAAGGAACGAACAATAGCGAGCTGAAGCATTGGAAAGATTTTTACGAGTCACCCCAAAAAGAGATGACGGATGACGGTGAACAGTTGACGGATAAGCAGTCATCAAATTCCTTTCAATATGCTCCCACTCAAAACAAGTTAGCAATACTTAATGATGTGCCTTTAACCCAGGTTCATCAAACATATATAGTCGCTGCTACTAATAATGGCTTTTTGCTTATTCACCAGCAGCAGGCACACGAAAGGGTTTTGTATGAAAAATATAGCGAGGCAACTCAGGGCAAACAAATGCCTACACAACAAAACCTGTTTCCTTCAACATTTGAGTTAAGCGCCCAGGATACGGTATTAATGCACGAATTATTGCCCGAACTAAAAATGCTTGGCTACCTTATTGAGCCTTTTGGAAACAACACATTTGTAGTGCAGGGAACGCCAGCGGATTTACTGCAAGGCAACGAAAAGATGGCTATAGAATTATTGCTCGAACAATACAAGCATTTCAGCAGCGAAGTAAAATTCAGCAGGCGCGAAAGACTGGTAAGATGCGTAGCCAAACAACAAGCCATTAAAAGCGGCAAAGCTTTAGCGCAAAAAGAAATGCAAGTGCTGGTTGAAGAATTATTTAGTTGCCAAACACCTAATGTAACGCCGAACGGCAGCCCAACTTATTTAGAGTTTAAAGGCGATTATCTGGAGAGGATGTTTGGGAAATAAAGCCTAATAGCCGTAACCCTAAAGGGAATTAAGAAATCATGAAGAAGAATAAATGTCTTGTAATGTGATAGAAGCATTAAGTGCTTTTAATTCGATCACTTCATTTAGTTCAGTATATGTTTTGGCTAACCACTCACCTTCGTCATTCTTTTCATAAAATAATACAAGTTGTTTTTCAGGTTCTACTGCAAGGTAATATTGAAGGGTAGAAATTTTTTGATAGAGTATAAATTTGTCAGTAAGATCATGCTTACCTGTACTCTCCGATAAAACTTCAGCTATTAATAAAGGTTCATAAATAATATAATCAGCGTAAGGAAGGTCTTTTGCAGGTTGCTTTTTTATAACTGTAATATCAGGATAAACATATTTGTCTTCACCTTCTATTTTCACTTTCACGCTTTCAACAAATATTGAATAAGTATCAGATAATATTTGAAATAGCAGGCGATAAATTTTAAGGCACCTGCTGTTATGAAGTAAAGATTCGCCGGGCATAGGTATAAGTTTACCGTTATAGAATTCATGACGCATTGTTCCTGTTTCGTCAATTTTTATGTATTCTTCTAAAGAATATTTTTTTCCTGTTTCAATTACTTGTTGCATAAAAAGCCTTTTGCCAAATTTACTAAATTTCACCTTTGCTGATTAATAATTGAAGGACTTTTTGAGGCGTTCCCGAAACTCGACTCGAACTTAAGATATAAATCTAAGACTATGAACAACTAAGGGAACATCTAAGTAACCCTTAAAAAAAGTGGAAGACACTTTTGTTTTACACTTTCTTTTGCTATTTAAAAGATATTTTTACAGCTAATCCTAATTTGAAAAGAAACAAAATGAGGCGACTTGTTTTTACCGGCGTGTGTATTATTTTTATGGTTACGGCTTCTGTTGCGCAAACTAAGAACATACAGAAAACTTCGCCTTCACCAAAGGCTGCAGGCGGCTATCATATTCCTGTTACACTTACGCCTCTTAAAAACACATGGATATATTTAGGTTGCTATTTCAGTAAGTATAAGAACCTGGTCGATTCTGCATGGTTAAACGAAAAAAGCCAGGGCGTTTTTAAAGGGAAGCAAAAGCTTCCGCAGGGCATTTACTTTGTGGTTTCTCCTAATAAAGTTTTACTGTTCGAATTTTTGATGGATAAGCAACAAAACTTTTCTATTAAAGCTGATACTGCAAACTTAAATATGGTTACCATTACCGGCTCTGCAGATAATTTATTATTCCAGAATTATACAAGGTTCCTGGCTCAAAAAGCGCCGCAACTTAATAAGCTTCAACAGCAACTGGCAGAGGCAAAAAATGCAAAAGACTCTGCTGCATTAAAAAGTGTTTTGGCAAAAGGCAATAAAGAATTAAATGATTACCGGCAAAACATTATGAAGAATAATCCCAACTCAATGTTAGGTAAATTTTTCTTTACAATGAAGCGGCCGGAAATACCTGCCATGCCTGTTCTTCCAAATGGAAAAGCAGACTCAAGCTACCCTTACCGTTATGTAAAAGAGCATTGGTGGGATGGAGTTTCGTTTGATGATGAAAGCCTTGTACGCACACCCTTTTTTGAGCCGAAGCTGGATGAGTATTTTAAATATTATGTAGTTCCCGATGCTGACTCTGTTATTAACGAAGTGAATTATATGTTACTGGTATCCCGCGAAACTCCCGAAATGTTTAAATACCTGCTAGGCAAATTTACCGACAAGTATATTAACCCCGAGTACATGGGGCAGGAGAAAGTCTTCCTGTTTTTATTTGATAAATATTACAGCAAAGGCGACACTGCATGGCTAAGCGAAAAGCAGCGAAAATTCATTTTCGACCGGGCTTACAGCCTGATGGCAAATCAATTGGGCGAGGCTGCTGCCGATCTTAAAATGGTTGATACAAGCGGAAAAGAGGTTTCGTTGTATGGCATAAAAGCGCCTTTTATTTTTGTTGCTTTCTGGGATCCAAATTGCGGGCATTGCAAAGAAACAGTTCCGCAAATTGATTCAATTTATAAGGCAAAGTGGAAAGCTCTTGGAGTAAAAGTTGTTGGCGTAAATGTAGATGAAGGCGCAAACGAAAGCTGGAAAAAATTTATACGCGAACATAATTTAGCTGATTGGATAAACATTTATCAGCCTAAAACAGCAAAAGAAGATGAAGCAAAAAGAGGCGTAGCTAATTACAGACAATTATACGATGTTTACAAAACCCCCACCTTATATTTACTGGACAGCCAAAAACGCATTATTGGTAAAATGCTAAGCATCCAACAATTTGATGATGTGATACAGGCTAAAATAAAAAACAACCCCGCGTCAAAATAACGTGTATCGTAAATGAAAAAAATTGCTTTCATTTTTATTCTTGCTTCTGTTGTAACAAGCTCTTTTGCACAAACTATTTTCACTTATGGTAAAAATGTGGTAAGCAGAGATGAGTTCATGAACGCGTTTAACCGAAATCCAAACAATCCTCCAGATCGTAAAAAAGCGCTGAAGGAATATCTTGATCTGTATATCAATTTTAAGCTGAAGGTACAGGCAGCTTACGATGCAGGTTTAGATAAAGACCCTACGCAGCAAATTGAACTGAACAATTTTCGCAAACAAATTGCTGATAACATTATTAACCAGCAAGCCAATGTAAAGGAACTAATTAAGGAAGCTTTTTACCGCAGCCAGAAAGATATTAAGCTGGGGCAGGTATTAATTGAAGTACCCGAAAATGGCGATAGTACCGAAGCTTATAAAAAGATACAGCAGGCTTACAAAGCTTTAAAAACCGGAGAAGATTTTTCGAAAGTGGCAGAAGAATATTCTACCGATGCAGGCACTAAAGCAGCCCGTGGCGATCTTGGTTTTATAACCGCTTTTACCTTAGCCTACGAATTCGAAAACATTGCTTACAGCTTAAAGCCTGGTAAAATTTCTGCCCCTTACCGGTCAAAGTATGGCTACCACATTTTTAAAAACCTCGGTGAGCGAAAGGCAGTTGGCACACGTAAAGTTGAGCACATTCTTATTGCCTTTCCCCCAAATGCGAACGAAGCAGAAAAAAATATTGCATTGCATAAAGCCGATTCAGTTTATAATCTCATAAAGAACGGAGCTTCTTTTGAAGAACTTGCAAACAAGGTAAGCAACGATGTAAGCAGCAGTAACAATGGCGGTCAGATGGCTGAGTTTGCGGTAAATGCTTACGATCCTGTTTTTGAGCAGGTCGCTTTTTCATTAAAGAACCCCGGAGATATATCTAAACCTTTTGCGACTGCTTCCGGCTATCACATCATTAAATTATTAGAAGCCAAACACGCACCAACAGATATAAATAATGCCGAAACAAACGAATACTTGCTGGTCAAAGTAAGCCGCGACAACCGGATGACTGAAGCCAAAAAAGCGCTCCTCTCAAAAGAATTGAAAACTATAAAATACAAACCTGCGCCTCTTAACCAAAAGGTATTTTATGAATATACAGACAGTGCTCTTATAAAACCTTCACTATTTACATATAAAGGCATTTCAGAAAGTACTGTATTATTTTCTTTTCCAAAGCAAAATGTAAAAGCGACTGATTGGTTAAGATTTGTAAAAGGCGTACGCGGCTCACCCTCTTATGCAGGAAAAAAAATGAATGATATTTATAAAGAATTTCTGCAGATAACTGCTGATGATTATTATAGAAATAATCTTGAAGATTATAGCCAACACTATAAAAAGCGGGTAAAGGAGTTTAAAGAGGCAAACCTTTTATTCGGGATTATGGAAAAGAATGTTTGGGCAAAGGCAAATGCCGATACTGCAGGATTGAAGCAATACTACAACCAACATAAAACAAAATACAACTGGTCGCCAAGTGCAGATGCTTTAATTATAACCTGTGCAAACCAGGCGCAGGTAAATGAGTTGCAAAAAAAGTTGACAGACAGCATTTCGCATTGGAGAGAAATAACAGAACGCTTTGGAACGCAAGTGACAGCAGACAGCGGCAGATATGAATTAGGACAGCTTCCCGTATTTGAACGAACAAATTTTACTGCCGGGTTAATTACGATGCCAGTTAAAAATCCAACCGGTGGAACCACAACTTTCAACTATATAATCAATGTATATCGGCAACCCGCTCAGCGAAGTTTTGAAGATGCGCGCGGAATGGTGATAAGCGATTACCAGAAGGTATTGGAAGACAGATGGATTACAGTGTTGAAAAATAAATACCCTGTAAAAGTAAATACTGCTGTTTTTAATTCTGTTAAATAACTACATCATAATTAGTTTATGTTGCGTTAACTACACATTATCCGGCAACTACCTTTTCGTCCTTGCGAGGAGGAACGACAAAGCAATCTGCTCTATAAATTGAAACAGATTGATAATTCAAGTACCACGTTGCTCCGTATCCTGCAATTACAAAAAAATGGATTTAACAAAATAACAATTCTATATTTCATTTAATGGTTGAAACCTTTATGAGCATAATAGAAAGAGGAAATTATTCATGTAATTGGTGTAGTGTTGCCGCCCGGAAAAATAGTTTTTGTTTTGTGTTTTTATTTTCATTATTAAGCTATTTATCTATTCAATAATTGTGATTATTAAATTCATCTCTTTTTGTAAACCTCAACTCCTGCATCTCTTTAATAGTTGGTCGCAACCTTAATCGTGATTTATTAAAAACCATTATTCCATTTTGCTTTCCTTCCCGCAGCTTCTTTTGCTCTTCTAAAGGAAGATGATAAACCCTTTGACATTCAGCAGAGCAGCAGCCATCATACTTCGTCGCGCAATCTTCACATTGAATAAAGAGTAGATGACAGGCATTGTTCTTACAGTTGGTATGTGTATCGGCAGACTTACCGCATTGATGGCAGTGAGCAATTACATCTTCGGTTATGCGCTCTCCCAACCTGTCGTCAAACACAAAATTTTTTCCTTTAAACTTACTTTCTAAACCCCCTTGTTTTATTTGTTGAGCATAATTAATAATGCCGCCTTCCAAATGAAAAACATTATTGAAGCCCTTATGCAACATATAAGCACTTGCCTTTTCGCAACGTATGCCACCAGTGCAATACATAATGATGTTCTTGTCTTTGTTATCTTTCAACATCTCAACAGCCATCGGTAACTGCTCACGAAAAGTGTCGCTCGGCACTTCAATCGCTTTTTCAAAATGACCTACTTCATATTCATAGTGATTGCGCATATCAACCACTATCGTATCAGGATCTTTAAGCAGATTATTAACTTCAATGGCATTTACATATTTGCCTTTGTTAGCCATATTGAAAGCCGGGTCTTCAATTCCATCAGCTACAATTTTTTCACGCACTTTTATCTTAAGTACCCAGAACGATTTTCCGTCATCATCAACAGCAATGTTCAAACGAATACCATTAAGGAAATCATAAGAATAAAGAAAACTTCTCAAACCTTCGAAGCTGGAAGAAGGAACACTTACCTGTGCGTTGATGCCTTCTTTTGCCACATAAACTCTTCCATAAACTTTAAGCGGATGCAAACCTTTATATAACTCATCCCTGAACTCCTGCGGATTTTGAATAGGATGATACTGGTAAAAACTGATGGTAGTACGAGGCTCTGTTTCGTGGTATAAACGTTCTTTCAGTTCTTTTTGAGAAACACGGTTATGTAATGGCGTCATAGATTTTAAATTCAGACCTCACCTCCATAGGAGTCCTAATGGACCGGCCTCTCCTTGCAAAGGAGAGGAGAAGGAGAGATTCCTATTAATAATGAAATCCCACTTGCAGAATGAGTAATTGTGAAGGCAAAATTCTGATTAAAATTGAAAAAAGAAAAACTAAGATTGGTCATACCTTTTGCAAGTTACCGCAGTGTAAGGCAGTGTATTTTGAAACACATAGGCACATAGAAACATAGGTATTATTCTGTGTGCCTACGGTGTTTGTGTGGTTATAATTTATTTTAATTAAAAGTTATGTTCTTTTATCACAACCTGTTTTCGGGTCTCAAAACCATCTTTTACAATAATTTTCTTAGCTGGCGTTCTTCTTAAAAAGCTTGCGGTTAATGCTGCCATTCCTGCTACAAGTCCGCCAATGAAAGCAGTTAGCAAAATCAACATGATATACGAGCCTCCCAAAGGAAGAACAAAAGCAATTTTTGTTGCTAAGAGATGTTGGTTTTTAGCATCTAAATAAATTGCCTGCGATCCCCATAAAACAAACACGGCAAAAAAACCAATGAGAAAAGCTTTAAGCGGGCGCTGATGAATAAGTGCAGCAACAACAAAAGCAGCAACTGCAATAATCCACCACGGAAAAAAAAGTGAGCCTGCAAAGCTTAATAAGATCGTAAGAAAAAATGTGGCTATTAATTTCATAAGTAATATTTTTTTTAACCGCAGAGAACATGAGTTTAATGAGGATTCGCAGAGGCTCTGTAATACTTTTATTACAACACTTAGCCATTAGAAAAAGTCATTGTCCATTTTATTTGCGGGCTGCGCTTTGCTTCCTCTGCATTTAAAAACAATAACGGATAATAATTACCGCTTACCCACGTATTAATAAACATGTCGTAATACTTGCTTCCGGGATTACCGCTTTGGCCGCCGGGATACACCCCATAAGCTTCAGTTTTATTGGTAAGCTGAACTACCATTCTCCAGCTTGGCCCATGATTTCCTTTGGTTGCATTTATAATATTCTCTCCGCCTCCAATTGGTAAATGCAGCCTGCTTAATGCCGGTATTTTAAGCAAGTGACGTACGCCTGTGTCTTTAAATTTTCCCCAGGCTAATCTTCCTTCATTGTCTGCTTCCTTCAATTGCTGGCAGGCTTTTTTGAATGCTCTTAAAACAATATCATGTAAGCTTTCGACAGCCGGTGTGTTTATATCATCCACAAATTTATAAGTGCTGTCTTTTTGCAAGGCTTCAACCAAAGTAGATTCATCAGGCCATCTTAAAGGTAATTGGGTTTGAGAAAATTCATCGTTGAAAACTGCCACTTCCAAACTATCCCAAAACACCTTAAAAATCGTAGCTCCCTGTTCGTTAATATCATTTCTTAGGTTCCAGTTGTTAAGTATATCAATGTAAACTGCTTCATCTTTTGCAAGCTTCGATCTGTCAAGATATTTCAATAATACAGGCCTCGCTATCTCTGCAAACACGTTGTAATTATCCGTTTGCAAATGTTGCATATCTGCTATAGTAATATTATTCATCCGGTTAAGGTTTCTATTAATAATTAAACCACGGTAAACCGGAAATGAACCTCCGATATAATAAGGATAAGTTTCGTCAACAGGAAACTGGTTTGCGCTGCTTACAAACCCTCTTGCCGGGTTATACACACGAGGATTTTCCGGAAAAGGAATATAGCCCAGCCACATATAACTGCTGTCGGTTCCGGGCATTATAAAATCACCCTGCCTTCTCCATTTTGCAGGAAAACGTCCTTGCTGTTTTATTGCTATATCGCCTGTTTTAGAGGCAAATACAAAGTTTTGCCCGGGCGTTTGAAATGTGTTGATAGCATTTAAATAATCAATATAATTTTTGGCACGGTTCAGCCTGTTAAAAGTAAGCAACTCGTTGCTGGGGTCGTGTGCCTTCCATCGTACGGCATAATACTTTCCGTTTTTTAGCTTGTTCTCATAATTTTTATCAAACATAACAGGACCAAAAATGGTCATTGCAATTTTTTCTGTTACGGCAGGTTGTCCTTTTATTTTTATTATTTCATTTCTAAAAGTTGTTTTTTTCCATGCGCCGTTAAACATGTACTCCTGCATAGTGCTGTCTTTAAATTGTATCTCATAATAATCCTTTATATCACGTCCGGCATTGGTTACACCCCATGAACAACTATCGTTAAAACCGATAATTATAGAAGGCGCACCAGGAAAACTTACGCCATAAGTACTGAAAGCCGGAGTGGTAATTTGCATTTCGTACCAAAGCGAAGGAAGATTTAAACCAAGGTGAGGATCGTTGCAAAGAATGGGAGCGCCGCTTTTTGTTTTGCTGCCGGCAACAGCCCAGTTATTGCTTCCGTTGTTTTTATCAGGATGCATGTTAAGTGCCGAAGCAACCGTATCGTTTGAGTGATAGTAGATAGAATCTGCATTAGCCGGTTTTCTTACAACAAGTCCTGCAGGTTTAAAAATAGTTCCGCGCGGAACGATAGGATCTAAACTATCTGCAGCAATGGGATATAACTTTTCGATGTCCTCGGGAGAAAAAATACTTTTAGCGTTGGTCATTTCAAAATCATTCTCTCCCGACGCAAGATCGTACGACATGTATTTTAAAAACAACTGTGTTTTAAGGTTCGTCCACTGCTCCGGTTTGTAATTGAGCAGCTTATATTCTATAGGAATTTGATTTGGCTTTAAAGAAGAAATATATGCATTTACGCCGGCAGTGTAAGCATCGGTTTCTTTTTTTGTTATAGAGTCGGCTTCCATTTTTTTAAGCGATTGTTCAGCCCCATATACCATTCCCAACCTTCTGAAAAATTTATCTATTTTAAGAAAGTTTGTGGCTCCGCTTTGCTCACCCATTATTTCGCTTAACCTTCCGGCGGCTGCATGTGTTTGAAATTCCATTTGCCACAAACGTAACTTTGCATGCAAATAACCCTGAACAAAATACGCATCATTCTCCTGCTCTGCATAAATGTGAGGAACCAGTCTGTCATCAAAATAAACCGTGGTTTTACCTTTAAGATCAGGGAACTTTAAGTTAGCATTGAAGTCAACATCTGCAGGTTCAGCATTTTGCCAAAAGCCTTGTTGCGGACTTAAGAACGATCCAAGAACAGGCGTTTTACCACCTCCTGCCGGCAGTTGATTATTAAAAACCATAACTAATACAACCGTTATTATTGCACAAATAATGAAGGGAATAATTCTCATAAATTTTTAATAATTCAAAATGCAAAATTCAAAAGTAAAAAGTTTAATATTGATTTCGCTTTGAATTTTACAATGTCAAATCTTAAATCTCCAAATTCCAAATTCCAAATTCCAAATTCCAAATTCTAATTTTACATTTTGACTTTTGATTTTTGACTTTTGAATTATAACATGGAACTAACTACAGATCATCAAAAGAACATTCTCGGCCTTCAGCTTCCTACCGATCCCCGATGGGCTGATCTTGCAAATATTTCGTTGGAAGATATTTTAACCGATCATGCATATTGCGAGCAAAAGGCTGCTACCAGTTGTATTTCGCTTATTCAAAGATATCCGGAAAAGGAAAAGCTGGTAACTGAATTAGCCCCGATAGTTACTGAAGAATGGGGACACTTTAGATTAGTGTTATCTGAACTAAAAAAACGTAACCTTAAATTAGGCAGGCAACGAAAAGATGAATATGTGAACAAGCTAATGGAGTTTCAAAAAAAAGGTGGAAACGACGAGGAACGTTTTTTAGATAAGCTATTAATTTTTGCATTGATAGAAGCAAGGAGTTGCGAACGTTTTAAACGGTTAAGCGAAGGATTGAATGACACTTACCTATCAAACTTCTACCGCCGGTTTATGGAAAGCGAAGCCGGGCATTACACATTATTTATTGAACTTGCTGAAACTTATGTAAACAAAGAGCGCGTAAGATTAAGATGGAAAGAATGGTTAAACTATGAGAAAGAAGTTATGCAACAACTTACTGTAAGAGGAGATAGAATTCATTGATTGTGTTTAATGAAAAAGTCCCGAAATGCTTTCGGGACTTTGATTATTTGCGCTTGCTGTAAACTTCGTTAGAAGTTTATTTTGAGCCGGCTTTTTTAGCGGCGGCTTTTTTAGGAGCAGCAGCTTTAGCAGCAGCCTTCTTTGGAGCGGCGGCTTTTTTAGCAGCAGCTTTTTTAGGAGCAGCAGCTTTAGCAGCAGCCTTCTTTGGAGCAGCAGCTTTTTTTGCAGTTGCCATGTTTTTAAAATTTAATGGTTAGTAAATATTCATTAAAATTAAAAACTTATTTACAACTGTCAAAATTAATTAAGCAGTTGCTTCTGGCGGCAGTACTGATACTGTGGTTCTTTCGTTTCTTCCTTTCTTAAATGTTACCAGTCCATCCGTTAATGCAAACAATGTAAAGTCTTTACCTACGCCTACATTTTTACCGGGATGATATACTGTACCACGCTGACGAATAATAATGTTTCCTGCAATTGCCGGCTGACCGCCATATATCTTTACACCGAGGCGTTTGCTTTGCGAGTCGCGGCCATTCTTAACCGAGCCTTCACCTTTTTTATGAGCCATATAAATACGATTTTGAGATTTGGGTATTTTGGAATTTTGAGATTTCGGAATTGGATCAGGAGATATCTAAAAATCACAAAATCCCGAAATCAGCAATCAAAAACTTACCCTATGTTTTCAATTTTAATTTGAGTGTAATGTGTTCTGTGACCTTTCTTTTTACGGTAGCCTTTTCTTCTTTTCATTTTAAAAGCAATTACCTTATCGCCCTGCACAAGATCGTTCACTATTTCGGCAGTAACCTTTGCAGTTACACCGCTGCCGGTAGAAAGATTTCCGTTATCGTCGGTTAACAGTACATCACCAAACTCAACCTTGTCTCCCGATTTACCTTGCAGGTGAGGTACATACAGGCTTTGTCCGGCCTGTACTCTAAATTGTTGTCCTGCGATTTTTACTACTGCAAACATGACTTTTCTAAAATTAGGACGGCAAAGGTAGGGATTTCACTTCTATTTTGGGAAGTAAAATTTAAAAAATAAAAAAGTTGTTAAGCATCCAAAGGTCATAACTAAAATCAAAAATATTATTATCCTTTGTGTTTCTATATTTTTGACAAGCGATCTTTTCGCTCCCCTGTATGAATTTAAAATCTTTATTAGCCAAGCCTTTTGCCTCTTATATATATAATCAAATTAAAAAAGGCAACGAAACTGCCATTGCCGACCAGGAAAATATTCTTAAAAGCTTATTGAAAACCGGAACTAATACCGATTTTGGAAAAGATCATGACTTTAAAAATATTAATACGTACGACGATTATAAGAAGGCTGTTCCTGTAAGAGATTACGAACAGCTTAAACCTTATATAGAGAAAATTAAAGAAGGTAAACACAATGTTTTATGGAAAGGGCAACCAATATATTTTGCCAAAACCAGCGGCACAACAAGCGGTGTAAAATATATTCCTATTACAAAAGACTCCATTCCTAACCATATAAATACTGCCCGCAATGCCTTGTTATGCTATATGGCCCTAAGTGGAAATTATGATTTCGCAGATGGCAAATTGATTTTTTTAAGCGGCTCGCCTGAACTTGAAAGAGTTGGCGGAATACCAACAGGAAGGTTAAGCGGAATTGTTAATCATCATGTTCCTCGTTATTTGCGAACTAATCAAATGCCGGGTTACGAAACAAATTGTATAGAAGACTGGGAAACGAAACTGGAAAAAATAGTAGATGAAACCATCAATCAAAACATGACATTGATTAGTGGAATACCGCCGTGGATGCAAATGTATTTTGACAGGCTTAGCGAAAGAACCGGTAAAAAGATAAAGGATATATTCCCCAATTTTTCGATAATGGTACAAGGCGGAGTGAACTTTGAACCTTACAAAGCGAAACTTTTAGACAGCATTGGTGCACCTGTTGATACAATAGAATTGTTTCCTGCCTCCGAAGGTTTCTTTGCCTTTCAGGACAATTATAAAGAACAGGGATTATTATTAAATACTAATTCCGGCATATACTATGAGTTCGTTCCTGCCAGCGAAATTTTCAATGAAAACCCAACGAGATTAAGCTTAAAAGATGTAAAGGTTGGCGAAAATTATGCTTTGATCATTAACAATAACGCAGGTCTTTGGGGTTATAATTTAGGCGACACAGTCAAGTTCATCAGCACAAACCCTTACAAAATAATTGTAAGCGGACGCATTAAACATTTTATTTCCGCCTTTGGAGAACACGTGATTGGCGAAGAAGTGGAATATGCTTTATTAAAAGCAGCCGGTGAAGAAAACATAAAAATTATTGAGTTTACAGTAGCGCCAATGATTAACGGAGGCGATGGTAAAAGCTATCATGAATGGTTTATTGAATTTGAAAATATGCCTGCTGATATTCAATTGTTCAGTAAAAAAGTGGATTATAATTTAAGAAGCAAAAATGTTTATTATGATGATTTAATTGCCGGAAATATTCTTGACAGACTAAAGATCACTCCAATAAGAAAGAACGGTTTCATTGATTATATGAAAAGCGTAGGTAAGCTTGGCGGACAAAATAAAGTTCCCCGCTTAAGTAACGATAGAAAGCTTGCAGAGGAACTAAAGCCTTTTTGTAGCTTAGGCTTTCTCTAATTCTTTTTTGGCCATAAAAAGATCGTAGGCCATTTGCAGGCGAAGCCAAAACGAGGCATTGATTTTTAAATGCTGTTCAAGCTTTAAAGCAAGCCTTGCTGATACATGCCGCTTACCCTTAAGCAAATCACTTAAATGCGACGGTTGTAAACCCAGTAAAGCTGCAAAATCTTTTTTCAAAATTTTCCTTGCTTCTAATTCATCCAATAGAACTTCTCCGGGGTGCAGTGTTACATCTGTTTCTATAACTTTTCCATTCTTTCCTATTACTTCGTAATGCTTCATTATTATGTGTCGTAATGTTTAGATAAATGTTCTATCAGTATTATTTCAACCAACGTTATTATATCATTCTCAATTTTAAATTCCAGCCGGTATTGTTTGTTTACCCGTACAGAGTAAAGACCTTTTTTATCTCCCTTTAAGGCTTCAAAACGAAGTCCTTTTTGCTGTCTTAATTCAACTGTATTTTCTGCATGTTTAATTTTTAGAACATTTTTTTTGAATTGCAAGATTACTTGCTCACTAAATATCGGTTTTCCTTTTACTGGCTGGTTCGAATAAATTTTCTCGAGGTACTCATCATTAAATCGAATTTGCATAAATTTTTTATCATACTTTTTTCTAAACAGTTTTTATAGAGCTGTCTGCCCTTCATTGCGGTTATACGATTTTGCATAATGTCTTTTGTAAAAGTATAACAACGTCTATTGCTTACCAAATTTTGGTAATTCTATTTTTCACATTTCTGCCTGTACTGCCAACCAAATATTCTTATATCTTTACCGCCCTGATTTTTAAAAACCCTATGTCTCAAAAACGTATAGCAATTTTTGGTTCTACCGGCTCTATAGGCACACAAGCTCTTGAGGTTATTGCAGCCAACAGAGATAAATTTTCTGCAGAAGTTCTTACAGCGCAAACTAATGATGAGTTATTGGTTCAGCAAGCTTTAAAATTCAATCCTTATATTGTTGTTATCGGCGACGAAAAAAAATATACAAAAGTTAAGCAGGCATTAGCCAGAACAAATATTCAGGTTTTTGCAGGCGAAAAGGCTTTGGAAGAAGTTGCTGCAATGGATGCTTACGATTTATTGCTTGCTGCAATTGTGGGTTATGCAGGTTTAAAACCCACCTTACAGGCACTCGAAAGCAGCAAGCCTGTTGCTTTAGCAAATAAAGAAACTTTGGTTGTGGCCGGCGATATTGTAATGCAGAAAGCTCTCGAAAAAAGAGTGCCAGTTATCCCCGTAGATAGTGAGCACTCTGCCATATTTCAATGCCTGGTGGGCGAAACAAGAAACCGGATAGAGAAAGTAATTCTTACTGCAAGCGGTGGCCCCTTTCGTGGTAAGAAACCTAATTTTTTAGTGAATGTAAAAAGAGACCATGCGCTGCAACATCCCAACTGGACGATGGGCGCAAAGATCACCATAGACAGCGCTACGCTAATGAATAAAGGTTTGGAAATGATTGAAGCGAAGTGGCTGTTTAACTTAAAACCCGATCAGATACAGGTTGTTATTCATCCGCAAAGCGTTATCCATAGCATGGTTCAGTTTGAAGATGGAAGCATCAAATCTCAAATGGGACTTCCCGATATGAAGTTGCCTATTCAATACGCGTTGGGTTTTCCGCATCGTATTCCTAACAATATGCCACGCCTCAACTTCCGCTCAATGTCAACATTAACATTTGAAGAGCCTGATGTTAAAACCTTCCGAAATCTTGGGCTGGCAATGGAAGCCTTAACCAAAGGCGGAAACATGGCATGTATTTTAAATGCAGCCAACGAAATTGCAGTATATGCTTTTCTTCGTAACCGCATCGGATTTTTAGATATGACCGAAGTTGTTGAACAAACAATGGTTAAAATTCCTTTTATAGAATCTCCTACGCTCGACGAGTACCTGGAGACTGATGGCGAAGCACGTAGCTTTGCCGCCTCTTTAATTCAAATGTAAGCCCCGGCCCTAAAGGGAGAAGAGAGCTTTTTACGATGATAAGAGTTAAACAATATTTTAAAATTTCTTAAATCCCTTCAGGGATTTAGGGCAAAGTCCCTGAAGGGATTTAGGGTATGACATTATTAGTGATTGACTGGAGTAGTGTAGCTGTAAAAACAGGACAATTTATTTTATCGTTTTCCATATTGGTGGTGCTGCACGAAATGGGGCACTTCTTTCCGGCAAAATGGTTTAAGTGCCGGGTTGAAAAGTTCTATTTATTCTTTAACCCATGGATAAGTTTGTGGAAGAAAAAAGTAGGTGAAACCGAATATGGACTTGGCTGGGTACCTTTTGGCGGATATGTAAAAATATCAGGAATGGTGGATGAAAGCATGGACAAAGAACAAATGAAACTGCCGCCAAAACCTTATGAATTTCGCAGCAAACCTGCCTGGCAAAGATTGATCATTATGGTTGGTGGCGTTATTGTAAATATTGTGCTTGCCATCGCTCTTTTTATTATGATCATGTATGTGTGGGGCGAAGAATATATACCAGCAAAAAATTTACAATACGGTGTATATGCAGACTCCTTAGCACAGAAAATAGGTATTAGAGACGGAGACAAAATTGTTTCAGTTGATGGCAAGCCTGTTGAAAATTTTGGAACAGTTGAAGCAGAGATTGTTTTAAATGAAGCAAAGCAATTACAGATAGATCGTAATGGGCAATTAATTACTATTCCAATTCCGGAAGGATTTATAAAAACACTAAATAAGAATAAGCTTGAGGGATTTGTAGATATAAGAATGCCTGCCATAGTTGACACTGTTGCACCAAGTGCTAAATTCATTGATAATAAATTAATGAAAGGCGACCATATTGTAGCGATAAACAATATACCGGTTACGTTTTACCAGGAATTGACCAAAGCCAAGCAAAATTTTAAGAACCAGGAAGTAACTTTAAAGGTGCTTCGCAATGCTGACTCTGTAAACGTAAAAGTAAAACTTGATGACAAAGCTTCTATAGGATTTTGGCCAAAACCGCCCGGCGAATTATTTGGTACAACGGTAAAAAAATATTCATTAGTACAATCTATTCCTGCTGGTTTTCATAAATGCTTCGAAACTCTTGGCAGATATGTACGAGGTTTAAAACAACTGTTTACAGGCAAAGTAAATGCAAGCGATTCTTTGGGAAGTGTTATAAGCATTGGCAATACCTTCCCTGGCATTTGGGACTGGCAACGTTTCTGGACGCTAACCGCCATTTTCTCTATCATTCTTGCATTTATGAACATACTTCCCATACCTGCACTGGATGGCGGGCACGCCCTGTTTACTTTAGTAGAAATGGTAAGCGGACGCAAACCCGGCGATAAATTTATGGAGTATGCTCAAATGACCGGCATGGTGTTGCTGCTTGGATTAATGGCCTATGCATTAGGGCTTGACTTTTGGAGGTTGTTAAAATAATCGCTGATTTCACAGATTTAATGATCGCTGATTTCAGGATTTAGAAAGGATTACACAGAAGACGTTTAAGGTACTTCGCGAAAGCAATTGTTGAAGGATTAATGATCGCTGATTTCAGGATTTAGAAAGGATTACACAGAAGACGTTTAAGGTACTTCGCGAAAGCAATTGTTGAAGGATTAAAGTGACTATAATAAAAACAATTCCAAATAATCATATAAAAATCGGCGTAATCCGCGATCCTAATCTGCGTAATCAGCGATCGATCTCTATCCCAATCTTCTTCATCAACAGCGATGCATTCATGCTTTGGCAAATTCCACTTTTTAATTTATAATCAAAGTATAGCTCATCTCCTTCTACCTGCACATCAAAATAGTAGTTTTCAATGTGGCCTTCATATTCTTTTTTAAGGTTTCCTAATTCAACATCGTGTGTGGCAATTATTGCAACTGCCTGCTTCCGTATAAATTGTTTGATCAAAGCTTCAGAACCGGTATGCTTATCGAGCGAGTTTGTTCCGCGTAATATTTCGTCTAATAAAATGAATACTTTTTCGCCTGCATTTACTTTTTCGATAATAGTTTTCAGCTTTTTTAATTCAGCATAAAAGGTTGAAGTATTTTCAGCAAGGTTATCAGAAATTCGCATGCTGGTACAAAGTTGTACAGAACTAAACACAAAAGATTTTGCACAAACAGGCGCACCCATTTGTGCAAGAACAAGGTTTACACCAATGCTTCGTAAAAAGGTGCTTTTACCTGCCATGTTCGAGCCTGTTATAATGCTTACTTTTGGTGTTCCCTCTGTTGTATAAGAATTATTTACACGCTTATCTGCACTAATTAAAGGATGACCAAGTTCGGCTGTTTCTAAAGTAAAATGCTGTTCTGCTAAAAAAGGAAAATTCCACGAAGAATGATTATAAGTTAGCGTTGCTAAAGTGCTGATTAATTCAATATTGGCAATTGTGCTAAACCACTTTTCAGCTCCTGCTGCATATTTTTCCTTCCATTTATTCAGGCTTAAAACCTGTCTTACATCCCACAACAAAAAAGTATTCAGTATAAAAGAAGTTATCGCATTTAATCTGTAATCAAAGCGGTTTAGTATCCTCTTTAATTGTTGAATACTTTCGTAAGCCGTTCCGTTACATTGAAGGTCTTTTTGTAAAGAGGTGAGCAATACCGAAGTGCAGCTTAAAGTTTCGAGGTGCTTTAATTGATGATAAATTGTGCCAACTTCTTTTTCAATTTTGAATAACACAGAATAGATTGCTTCTATCTTTCTGCTTACAAAAACCGAAGTGATATAAAAAACTAAAACAAGCATTGAAAATACAGCAGAAGACATCAAGCCAAAAACGAAAGCTGCTAAACATGCTAACGTAATTACGGGAAAAATTGCAACAATAAAATGCCAATACTTTTGATGATATGCTGTAGCAGAATGTAACCAGGACAGAATTTTTTCTTCAGTACTAAGCGTTACGGGATTTGCTATTCCTGTAAATTGCAACTGCTGCCGCCAATGCAGTTGCTGCTTTAATTCGTTGGCTGCCTCTTGCCTTTGCACAATCACTTCTGAAGGCGCAGGAACTAAAAGTGATACAGCAAGTAATTCCTTTGCCTGCTCAGAAGTACAGCGATTAATGTATTGATAGATGGACGATTCGCCGAATAAATCGAGGTCGTGTGCATAGGCATGTTCGTGAGGCAAAAAAGCCAGGCCATCTTCGCGATAAGAATATTGCCCTGCTAAAATATTCAACTCATCCTGGTTAATCAGCAGGAGCTTTTCGTAGTAATAAATTTTTTCATCTTTCTTCAAATCCAACGAAACCAGAAACAGAAATAAACTTATGCCTGCTATCACTATTATCCATCCCGCTAACAATGAATGTACGAAACCATAGTAAGCCGCAATAGCTATTGCGACAACTGAAAGTAATCTAAGCCATCCTAAATTGCTTCTTGTTTTTTTATGGCTGTTAAGGAGCCCTGAATATTTTTCTATGTTTTGCTGATATGCTTCTTTCGGTAATAAATTTGTCTCCATTCTATAATTAAAACGTTAAGATAACCATTGCTATAAAATTGTTTTATAAATTTGCTTCCTACAATATCGGAGAAATCATATAAAAATCGTGTAATCTGCGATTGGGGCTGTACCTGGTTTTGACAGCATAGGTTGTTGTAGGTATAAGCATGCAGTGCGTTGGGCATTTAGCACTTAAATCTGAAAGCTCGAAAAACAAAAGGCGGAAATACTTACGCCATGGCTGCCTAATTCAGAGAGTTAGCATCCATTATAGCCGGGAATGCAGGCTGACCTGTTGCCACGCTTCCCCGCTTAATCAAACAAACAAAACAGGTTGCCACTACAGAAGGCTGTGACTGTAGTGTAAGTCAATCCAGCTAAGGAAGTGATTGGTTTGTCCGGTTCCTGTTGCTTCCCGACAAATAATTCCGGAATAAGCATGTAGAAGGCTTATGTCAGATATGTTTGGACAGCGGTTCGACTCCGCTCAGCTCCACCTTGTTACCTTGCAAGAGATTGATTTTCAATCTCTTGTTTTGTTTTTATTATGTAGGGTAGCAGAAAAGGTAGCAATATTTTTTACATAGCGTTGAGAAATAAACCTTTTCGGGGGAGCTGGTGGCACACCGTAGGAATAAATACGCTAAGGATAAGTACATTGCAGTATGAGTATATATTTAACCCTTAATGGTAAAAAAGTCTCAAGCGACAAAGACATAAAAGATTTTGTACAAAAAACAGTTGCAAGCGCAATGCAAAAAAAGGGTTTCGGAACGTCTTTATCATCTAAGGACACAGATGAGAAACGAAAATGTCAAAGTTGAAATAGACGCAAAAAACAGGTGTAGTTTCAATTAAAAATGGTTCTGAGGAACTACGTGAAAAGATGTCTAATGCCATGAATCGCCCGTGAGTATCTAATACACTATTTCTTACTCTTCCTCCCGACTAAGTACACTTCTTTTCTTTTTAGGTGTGAAAACCATATCGTTACCCTGGTCAGGTAGGGGTTTGCTGTGGTCATTCTCACCATCTAATATTTCATCAGGTATTCTTTGTGGAAAGGCTTTGCATGAGAAAGTACCACGATTGAGATGCTGACACTTATTGCATGCAGGGAAGGAATATGGGTTATAGTCTACGATAATATCACTCATATTTTTATATAATTACGGTCCACTTAAAGTTACTTTTTCGCTTCGTCGGTGGGGTTTCAATTCTCCGTTCTTTGGAAAGGCGCATGTCATGCATTAGTTTTTCTTCTCCACCCTACCTGCAGTAATCGTATATCCATTAGCCAACAATAATTCTACTATTGCTCCGCTTTTTAATTTACCTTTTTTAAACCTGGATAAATATTGCCGGTATTTCCCTCCTAACGTGTTTTTAAGCTTGGCCTGTTCTCTAAATTGATCTGAGTTAGTAAGATCAATGAATGCCTCTTCCAATGTCATAAGCACAAAGTAAAATATTTTTTATTAGTGTTACGGTTTGTTGCATTAATGTGAATATGTTTATTATATTCGTGTTACTTTTTGTAACACTATTTAAAAACCACTAAATATTAGTATATGGATAAATCCCGTTAGGGAGAAAAACAAACGATACAAGTACAAAGCTTACTAAAAACAAAAAAGGGGTTGTAGTTCGTAACTACAACTCCCTATTAAAAAACTTAACAATCACAAATGTTATGAACGACAAAGTAATGAAAGCTGCATCACATATGCAAGCTAAGGAGAATATTTATTTTAATAATATTCACAACTCCCACGACGGTTACCCTAACTTATCGGAACATGAATTAAACCAGGTTCAGGTTCAGGAAATAAAATGGTTTATTGATCGCATTGGCGATATAATATTTTCTGCCTCAGCTACAAACTATAATGGCTCTGTAAAGATTTACGATCAAAGCCATGCGAAGGAACTTTGCAACTCTCAAGACGCAGGTTATCGCTTCTTATCTCTTACTGAAAGAGTAAAATATTCTTTAGGCGCTGCTTACAAAGATCAATCTTTAGGCTTTCAGGATCCGGAGTTGAATAAGCTTTACAGATTTGATTTTTATGTTAATGGCATCTTGAAAGAGAGTAAAGAGGTACAGTATTCAGGCTTGAGCGATAATAAACAATATCACATCTTCACTTATACCGTCGGGATGGATAAAGCCGGTAATCATTGCCACCTTTTAAAGGTTGGATACTTCCCGACCTATCATAACCGCTCCAAGGGTGAAGAAGTAAATTTTGAAAAATATACTCCAATAAATTAAATCCTTTGCAATGAAAAATATAGAAAATGCTTCAATCGCAGAACTAAAGGAAGAGGCAGCAAAGACAATAAAAGCTTACATGGAAGCCATGCGTTTACCGGATGACGGTTGGTTAATGGAATTTTTAAGCCATCTGCTTTTCAAAGATGAAGTTTACGATGAAAATAAACCTTATGCATTAAGAGACGTTTGCCTCGAAACCTTAGCTATCCTTTCTGATCCTGCAATAAGTGCAAAACTGCCTAAATACATACAGCCTACAATAGGACAAAACTTATTGAGGCTTCATCAGTTTTTTGATTCTATTGATCACAATAACTGCCATGCCGTTTTTGCCCTTTATGCTATTCAGGACGGTAATTTAGACGAGATACAATTAAAACGGTTTATCAAACGCTACAGCGAGGGATTAAAGGAAATAGGAGGTGTAAAATATTGAGAACATCAAAAAAATTTAAAATTATGTCAAACTATAATTATGATATGAAACGGAAAATTGCATCTGAATTGATTAAAAAGCCGTTATAATCAAAGAAGCACACAATGAAGATGCTATAAAAGAAATTGATCCGGAAGAAAAAATGAGTTTTTATGTCGGTATACAACTAATGTATTTACTTGAAAACAACAAACATGAAGCAAAGGGAATGTCCACAGATTGGGGAAGCGAAATAAACGAGTTTAAAAGTTTAATGAGTAATATTTTAGTTTTACTTGCTACTCCCGGTATTCTGAAAAGATTGCATAAGGGTTACAGAGAAAGCGCAGCTTATAAAATAGAAAAGTTAATAGACTTTTTTACCCTGATAGATGAAGGAAATACTTTAGTGTGGATGGACTATTTAAAAACTACTCATACCAGTTCTCCAGAACAGATTTTAGATCAAAAAATCAAATATTACACCTTCAAAAATTCTGATACTAACGAGAGTAATTTTTTCTCTTTTAATTACAGCATACACAAAAAAAGATATGAAAAGATGAGGGAAATATTTGCAAGTTTGAATAGTAGAGAACTACTATCAGGTAAATAATCTTTACGGTTATCTATAAAGGGTAAAGGCCACTACTGTAACAGGGTGGCCTTTCTTATTAAATCAGTAGGTGTTTTATTCTAAACCCATTAGCTTTCTTTTGAAATAAAAAATTTTCCCGGTCGGTGCTACCGTGTAATGTGAGCGAGGTATCTTCCCGGTTCTTCTGTAAGTGTCCATTGTGCTTTTTGATAGTGGCTCTCCATTACTTTTTTTCAAAAGGTATCGTGCTCCTTCTTCGTCTATCATTTCATCAGTGGTGTTCAATATTTTTTGACAGGCCTTTTTGATGAGGGCTAAGTCTCTACCCTGAATTAATCCATCTCCCATATTTTTTTTATAAAAATAATAAAGATAACAAGCAGAAAAACATTAAACTGAACTTTTGTTTCTTTAACCTTCCTTACTGTTATACATCTCGAAGATTTTGTTCTGTTGATCTTCAGGGAGTGTTTTTAAAATGGCAACTATTACTTTGTTTAGGTGTATAACCGCTGATCTTAATTCCTTTACTTCAGCTTCCATTTTTTGAGGCCGGGAGTTAGCTTTATCTGCATTTGATACCGCGATATTCAATGCTTCGATAGCATTCATAATTAACTGTTTTTATTTGAAAAAAAATGAAGTTAGTCAACTTAATTAAGCCCATCCCATTTCCTTAGCCAATTCCTGCAAATCATTCACCTCTACAGCTTCTTCTTTCTTTTCACTGGGTTCGCCTGGTTCATCTACTTTCGGGATATTTGCAAGATCCATGATGAAATTAGCGTAACTCATATTCCATAGAGCATCATCCAAACTGGCCTTAAAATATTTTCTATAAAAGCCAACGGTTTGCCATAAGTTATTAACTGCTTCATCTTTTACCGGTTCACCTCTTTTGCGCTTACAGTTGTCGCATTTACAGATTTTTTCATCAGAAGTACATTTATCGAGACAGTAGTATTTATTAAATTCTGAAACCTTTAATTGCTTCAGGATTATGACAGAGATAGAGAATAAATCTTTATGCGATAAGTTATCATAAAAGAAACTAATTAATGCCGGTGCAGGGTTTTCTTTCTGATTTATTACCGCTATAGCAATTATAGCAGCCATCTTTTTCGAATGCTTACTTATTATTTCATAGCTGCTTTGTAATACATTGTCTTTACTCAACAACTTCAAATCAATTCCGATGAGTTTTTTTGATATTTTTATTAAGGTGCCTAATGATACAGGGCTTATTTTAAATGCATGCTTTGCAACTTCAATAGTTATTACCTCTTCTGTAATACAATCGGCAACACTTTCTAATATTTCAAATTCTTCCATGATAAAAATTAATCATCTGGCTTATAAAAAACCCCCTGTAGAAACAGAAGGTCTTTAGAACAGAAGAGAACTATTGAAACCCAAAAGTTTTAAAATAGACTGGCCATTTTTCGCATGTTATTTCGATGCTGTATTTCATCCTGAATATGCTTCTCATTTGGCGGATAAAAAGTATTAGCAAGTGCATCTGCTTTGTCCGGTGAACGCTTGAGACGTTTTTTCAAATCTTCTTTAGCTTCAATCTTTATTTTGCCATTACTTAAGAACTCCCACTCTGTTTGGGTTAGTTCTTCTGCTAATTCCTGATCGGGAGGCAAGGCAGGATTATTTTTATTGTAAGGGTCTAACCAGTCTCTGATTGACCAATATAAGTAAGCCTTCATGTTATAGAATTCATGCTGGCCTGTACTGTCTTTAAGTGGCTTGTTTTTATATTCCGGTGCTTCAGAATATTTACATGATAGTGCATTCTTTAACCCCTGCTCCCGCAGTCTTGAAAACACCCCCGCACCTTCTCCAATGGTATCAATAAAGGCGTAAGCCCCGGTCTTATCATGATACCCGGTTAATTCATTATACACATGACTGGTAGCGCTTTCTAATATCTGCTTTGTCTTACCTGCTATTGCCATGTGGTCCGCTTTGCCGCCGCTTTGCTGGCTTTCAAACTTTTCTACATAGTTTCTATACCTGAAGCAAAAAGTAGTACTATCTCTACCCATGCCGGCCACGTCAACGCCTAAACGTAATGCCTGCCCTGCTTTTTCTGAATTTTGTTTGCCCAAAGCTATATAACGCTTATTAGCGGCTTCAATCCATTCGTAAGGGATAAGTGTTCCCTCAGGAGATTTGGGAGCCATACCGCGAACCTTTGTACGGAACAAATCACCTCTGTCTCCCGAGCTTGGCCGGTAACAACCTCTAATGTTTAATTCATTCGTCCAAAAGAAATCTCCCTCAATTTCATTGAAGTCTTTTTCATCTATTGGATCACACCACATTTTAACTTGTTCATTGATCGTTTCCCAACTTACCTGCCCTTTGATTATGTCTTTTTTGTGAACCACATTAGGAGCATTCAGGCTGTCAAGTGTAAACCTTGACCAACTATCAGACCTTTGAGTTTCGGATGCATACCCTTTGCCCCTGTTATCGTTAAACACAAGTAATATTCTGCTGTTTCCGTGTAGGTTCCCTTCAATCGCATCAAACACTAAATCCGGCATACCTGAAGCCTCTGTAACAATGAACATGGTATTGGCAGCATGAAAGCCCGTCCATGCTTCTGTGTTCCTGTCATCGGCCTTAAAGCCTGTTAGAACCACTCCTTATTATCAGTGCGAATGCCGTAACCGGATAGTCTGCCTGGTAAGCCCATATTACGACTTTGCGCTCTGTTAAAGAGCCTCGCAACTTCGGCAAACATGATATCATTTACCTGCCTTTCTGTTGGCGCCGTCATAGCAACCTTTGTATTATCTATCATTTCTCCATCTTGATTCCATTTAGGGGTAAGGTAAAAGAAACACACGGCTGCTACGGCTGCAACGAAATCTTTACCCCGGCTGGTTCCTGATCTTACAGAAGTTCTTTTATTATTCTGTACTGAAGTCAAAACTGCTTTCTGTTCGTCATCAAGATTTACCCCCAAAACCTGTTCAGCAAATAAATTCCAGTCCTGCACATATTTTTTTATCCGTTCCTCTGCTTCCTTTTTTATTTCTGAATTCATTGCTTTGGAGTTTCTTCTTTTACAGTGCTTGTTTTCTTCAACATCGCAAAAAATCCTAAGCCTTCATTATCGCTTGTTACGTCCTTTTTATCAACTAATCCTAAATCCCGGGCAATAATATTTGCATTGAAAGCGCCTACCGTTGCGTCAACAAATTTTTGGTTATAAACAAAATCTTCAATCCTCTGGATAACCTCTGTAAACTGTTTGTTTTCTTTATAGCTTATCCAAGTATTATATCCAATATCAAGAAAGTTGCAAAGCCCTTTAAGAGTGTAGGGCTGCTGTGTTGGTATCGGTACTATTGTGCCGGCTGCATCCCCGCCCTTTATTGCTTCATTCTTATGCCAGGGGTTAGCATCCACGTGTTCAAAATATTCCGATACCGCTTCAAGTAAAACAATAGGATCAGAGAATATCTTATCCCGCCCGTGCTTGCTTCTTAATGTCCAAAAATTATTCTTCAATGGTGCTCCCATGTGCTTTTAATTTTATATTTAATGAATATGGATCAATTTCTAACTGGCCGTTTTTTTCATAACACAAACCGTTTCCGGTATCAGAAATAATTTCTCCCCAGTTTCCCAAATCAATACCGCCTTGGCTTAAGAAAGCGGAAAGATTTTCATAGCTTTCTTTAAGTGCTAAAAGAAGATTATAAAGCTTGTTCTGTTCTTCTGTTCTGATTTTTACAGTAAAGATTTCCCTGATAGCTTCTTTACTTTCGTCATTTAATACCGCTTTGCCTTTTTCGATCTTAATAAAAACTAACTCTATAGGATAAGCAGATAGCCCGTTTGTTGCTTTCTCTTGCGCTTCATGCATGGCTTTAATCTTCTCAGACAGATTAGCCATCTCTACAGCAACATTTTCCCTCATGCTGTTGATTATGGCCCTTGAAGTGAGCTTAGTGTTTTTTATCTGCTCATCAATTCGTAAAGCATATTTATCCGATATATTTTTAGTTCCATTAGCAAGGATATCCTCAAAAACTTCCTGGGTAAACCTGAATGCAGTATCTAACTCTTCATAACATTCACCTACTGCATTTGCTGAGTTTATAACCTGCTGAAACCCTCGTAAAGTAGAAATTGTAATTACTTTCCTGAAACAATAATACTTTGCCCTTATAATTTTGCATCTTGTATAATTTTATCGGTTGTTATAAATTCCTTTTGCCGCCGTCTTTGCCAAAGCTTCATCATTTTTCTTCTTTGCTAATGCTACAATTCCGGGATCAACTTTTGGCTTTTCTCCAGGCTTTTCAAATTTTCTTTTTAGTTCTTCAAACACTTCCTTTTGCATATCATCTGGAATTTCAGCCAGAATAGTTTTTGCTGCTGACATATATTTTATTTTAATGGGGTTACTTATTTACTAAACTCTATTTCCAACACCTTAGAAATTTTATTTGCTTCATTTTTGAAATCGTTATAAGCAGGTAATGGTCTGTGTGGATTTAAAAAAGCCTTTACATTTTCGGTTATCTGACTTATAAAAGTTCTTTGAATTTTTAATAATCCTGCTAACTCTTCAGATAAGTGATCCCTCATACTATCTGAATGAATGCCGGTAAGTAATTCAGGATCATATAAGTTGATAATGACGGCAATAAAAAGTGTTTTAAGTTGCACACTTTCACTTCCTTTCCATATCCCTACTACTTCTTTTTCCTTCACTTCTTTTAACTCACAAAATTTGGTAAGTAAAGCCGGGAGTAAAATTGTATGGGTTAACACAGGTACGGGTCTAATCATCTTAGGTTTGATGTCTTCCAAAACAGTCGGATGAAACATTTTAATAGCTTTATAAACTTGTTTGATATGTTTCGTACTACTTATTCCTTCTGGCATACATTGGGTTTAAATACTTACTGTTTCAAATTCATTCTTAAACCAGGTTACAAAGCTTCCCATATCTTTTGCTACGAAATAAAGACCGCCTGCATTGGTTATTCGCTGTTGTTCATGCTGCTGACATTCGCTTAACTTATCCCGCCCTATTTTTACTTCTACGCTAATATGACGGCCATTCATTACCGCGTGTATGTCTGCTGTTCCTTTCCGGGTTGCTGAAGGTGTGAACCTTATAAAATCTTTATGATGACCTCCCACAAATTCAACCCGCTCCTTTCTTACCTGGCCTTGTGTATTAATCCTGTTAGCAGTTCCACCACTGTAATTAATCCAGTCAATAATACATTTAGTAAGGCCGTTGGATGTAGTGTCATTATAGGGATTAAGCTTCATTGAGCGGCCACCTGATGCAACAAAGAAGTCCGGGCTCTTTCGCTCAATATGCTTGTACTTAAGCTCCTTTAATTCCTTTTTCCATATTATTTTCATTGAGCAATTGTTTCTTTGGGGTTAATTTCTAACGCGGCAAGAACCTTACTGGGTTGGTAGAGTATTCGCCGACCTGCCTGTATGAAAGGGATTTTATTTTGTTTTCTAATAAAATTAGGCAGATACCTAAGGAGGCTTAAATGTTATAAATAACATCAATCCTAATGTTACTTTAAAGGGGTAAGGAAGGTGCTGTAGGAGCGTAAAAGGACGGAAGTAGGGGATATTAGAAAAGAGGTAATAAGGGAAGGAGATATAGAGAAACCTAAAGATGATTTCTATCTGGATGTTACGTATGGGGATTAAAACATTAAATACGGGAACCATATACTTCTTTGCCCAGTTATAAAACATGAAAAAGTGTTATAAAATGGGAATTAATGTGACTTTATTTGCATTTGATTATACTTTTACTGTACTTTGTATAAGATTATAACCTCCACATAAGAAACCATGAGCGGCAGATTTACAAACTTCACTCTCAAGTCAAATACGACCGCGATAGACATATTACGGATAAAAAGCAATAGAATTACAGGTCATCTTAATGCTGTTAGGTTTCGAGATGCAGACACAAACCAATATGTATGCTATCTATCTGCATTAGAAGTATCTGGATATGGCGATACATACGAAAAAGCTGTGGAAATGGCTAAATTTTCCGCCAGTCAATTCTTCGATTATCTTTTATCCCTCTCCTCGAAGAAGCGGAAACAGGAACTCGCAGAGGCCGGATGGAAACATGGTAACTTTTTAAAAAATAAAGATTTTTCTAAGGCTTATGTTGACGTCGATGGTGAGTTAAGAGAGCTTAATGCAGTTGAGGGAACAATTGAGAGGTTAACCTTAGAAGCAGCATAATTAAAGATGGGAAATTTTAGACCGTTACCAACAAAATGTTGGGTGGCCTTTCTTATATTTAAAGGATTTAAATACAGCCGAACCTCTTCCAGTCACGATCAATATATAAAGCCAGGACACAGAACAATCCCAGTTTGGGGAAATGAAAAACAAATTCCCGCATTTCATCTAAAAACTTCTTGTAAGACAATTGGTTGCACTTTAGAGGAGTTATACGAGTGGGCAGATAAACACTGCTAAAGCCTAATTTCTATTCGTGGATAAGCTTATTATTTTGCTTAAAAACTTCAATGACTATTCTTCTAATATTTCCCAGCCTATAAGAACACCTTCTGGTAATTTAAGCGCACCTTTCCAATAGCCTGTTAACGGTTGTTTTGCTGAAGGCTTTGCCTCTCCTGGTTCTATACTGAAGTTCATTCAACTTATCCGCAATTTCCTGCAACGTTTTACCGTTTTTCCTTTCCCCGCAAATAACATGCATAGCCTGTTTATTTTCTTTAGCCTCAATAGCAGATTTAATATTTACAACCACTGCTTTTTTTCTCATTTCATCAGTAAAACCGGTAGCGGATCCTAATAAAAAGCCCTGCCTTTTCTTCTGTTGCAGTGCTAAGGATGTTCTTTGCGATCTTCTTAAATTTTCCTCTTCATTAAAAACCGTTCTAAGCTTTAGCATCATACTGTCATCATTAGGGCAATCAGTGCACACAAACTTAATTCCGTACTCGATAAGGTAACTCATTAACAGGCTAAACCTGGTTAACCGGGATGGCTCCTTTACAATAATGGTAGCTCCTATCTTTTCGGCTTGCTGAATAGCAAATTTTAACTGAGGTCTTTTGTTTAGCATTACGTCCCAGCCTAAAGACCTGTTCTTTGTGTTGATACGGTCTTTATTTCCGGCGCTTTCTATCTCGGTGACATCTTCTATCAATTCGCCCCCTATCTGCTTTATATAAGCCCTTACAGCATGCTTTTGAGCCTGCAAGCCTAATTCGCTATCCTGTTGCTTTGTGGTAGAAACTCTGTAGAGTGCAATAAACTTTTTAGCTTCCATAATAGTAAAATTTATTATAAACTAAAGGTAGTTACATTTCTCAAATGTTCATCTAAGTATTGTAACTTTATTTTAAATTGCTCTTTTTCCCTGACATTATTACATTTTTTCTCACGCTACGACTTTGGAGTAAAAGAGCGGGTGCAGATCGTTTGTAATACAAACGGACATCTGGCCGTTTCTGATAAACTAATTTTTTATTATGCTTTTTCTCCTTTTAATGGAGTTAATAGTAACTGACAAAAATTGTTATTCTCTTTTCGTGTACGTGTGAGATATTCAAAAAGCCTTTTCGGGGGGCCCTAAATCCCACATGATAGGGTAACCAGGTAGATCGTTACTTATAGCATCTGTTAAAGCCCATCCTTTACCGCTTTCTCTTTTCACAAGCATATCTGCTAAGTCATAATCATTTACTCTTTGCTCTTCAGAAATCGAGTCTTCTAAAACATCACTTACTTTTATTTTACAAGGCATTCTTTCGGCGATAAGCTTAACTCTTTCACTCCATTCATTATAACAGGTCTTTTTAGTCTTTTTATTAAAGTATCCGTAATCAGGGAACATAATTACGTTTCTGTCTTTTAGGACACTGTACACGCTGTATTCTCGCCACTTCGAGCCGTTTGCTCCACCTGTAGCTAACCAAATTAAATCAGGCATATAAATCGAGGCTATAATCGCTGTTTTTTCGCTTTCCACTATACCAACAGTTCTATCAGGAAATTCAGTTAAAAGATGTTCACCAAAGAAGGCAAGTTTTAAATTAAAATCTCTTTTATATGTCATATGAACCATTGAAGGATTAATTTCCCTATTACGCTTGCCCGTTTCGGGATTGTAGCGAATAACTTTACCTGTTCTTATGTTTTCATCTTTATCTACATTCCAAAATATACATGCCTTACCATTATCGGCTTTTGACCGGCCTACACAGTATTTATTAAGTGTTTTAACCGCAATATCTTCACCAAATAAACTAATGAGATATAAGGCAAAGTTTGATCGTTCCATACCTGCTAATGATTTTAAAAGTAACTCCGCAGGCATGTAATCAACTTTTTCAGGTTCTGCCATTTCTACCTGTAGTTTTATAGGTGCAGTGTATGTTAAGCCTGTATCTTTCAAATATTGGTTTGCTGTAAAGTGATAGCCGCAATTACTTTCGCGGTCACACCTACCCACATGATCCGGTAAGTATTCATTTGTTTCAGTATCTATCATTTTTACAAACGTCTTCTGATTACAGGAAGGACACTTATACTTTCTACTTGATTTATCCAACCCGTACCTATAGATATTTAAAATGTTCATGGTGTTCATGGTGTTCACGATGTTCATAGTGTTAAAATGTTCACTGTGTTCATATATATTATGAACGTGAACACTTAACTATTAATATACTTATTTACTGCACCTAAGCTTATACCTAACTGCCTTGATATCTCTCTTTGACTAATTCCTTTACCACTTAATTCTTTTACTCTCTCTATATTACTATCTCGATCCTCTTTACTGTATTGTTTTAAGTGTTCATGTTCACTTGAGGTGTGAACAAACGTGAACGATAAAAAATTATCAGGTTTAGTAATTTCATAAACAGCTACATTTTCCGCGTCGTAAATATTTTCTGAATTTCTTGACTTGATTTGCTTGAGGTACCGCAGGGATTTATCTTTTGCACTTTCCCCAATAGCAAAAGCACTATCACAAAAGTTTATAAGCATCTTACTACCTGATAAATCATTTCTGCTTATAGGTTGGCTAAGATTACGTTTGGGTGTATGTGCTAAAGCAAGGATAGATAAACCGTATTTCTTTTTTAAAGCTTTTAAATACTTCATGAGAGGCAGCGCTTCTTTAGCCTTTTCGGTTTCCGATCTTAAATAAGTAAGATTATCAATTATTAATACCTTAGCCCCGGTGCTGACTATAGATTGTTCTATTGAAAAATTAATGTAATCCTCAAGGCTTTTAAATCCTGCAGCCTCAAAATCAGCTTCGTCCGAATCAATTTCCGCACGTAAAAAGTTGTCGGGAAAACTGTAATGATTAGTAAAGTTATTGCTATACCTGGCTTCAAATTGTTTGTCCGATAATTCAAAATCAAAGTATATAACCTTTTGGCTTTCCGCAATTTTTACCGATATTAAAACAGCTAATATTGATTTGCCAAGGTTTGTATCTGCAAATAAAATACAGACTTCATCTTCATACCACAAACACAAGAATAAAGCTTTCGCCTGCGGCTTTTCGCTTGCTTCCTTTAGCCATTGCTTACCAGTTTTAAGTATAAAAATTCCTTTATTTTCGTTTGATTTCTTGAAGCCTTTTGCATCGGAATTAACATGGGAAATAATAGACTTCAATTGTGTTTTTCTTGCTTCCAAAATCTTAGCTTTGTACGGTTAATGGATAAAGTTTTTAAAGGCTGATAGCTGTAAACTATGGCCTTTTTTATTTCTTGTACTTTGCTAAGAAATTATTGCCTGTTCTTTCCAGTGCTTCAACTACTGTCGGCCAGTTGTAGCGTACATTACTACCTATCCGTATTGAGGGGAGCTTGCCTTTTTTATCCCAGCGTATTGCTGTAGGTTCGGTAATATCTAACCGTTTACAAAGCTCACTACGGTTAATTATTTCAGCGGGGGGAATTGTTGTTACGGGATGGATTGCGGAGACCTTTTTTTCCAGACTAATCAACCGATCTGTTATTTCATCAAAGGGATTGTACATAAAAAATATTTGCGTTTATGCTTTATTGCATTTGCAAATATTTTAGTCACTTTAATGACAGACCCGGTTTTACCCGGTTTACTGTTTTTTAGGAGTATTGTGTACCGTTATTAGGAGTTCAAGCTGAGACAGCACATTTTCGTATGCTTTAGGGTAATTTTCTTTTAACTTAGGCAGTATTAATTCATAGTCTTTTCTGAACTGAGTTTTGTTATTTGTATGATCCGTGAAATTGAATTTGTTTTCCTGCAACTGGGTAAACTTTTTTCTTACTTTGGTTCGGTTTAACTGGTGATCAGTTGAAATTTGTTCAACCTTAGTTTCAGATAACTCTTTTCCATTGCTTTTTGCTATATGATAATAGTAAAGTAAATAAGTTGAATGTTCCCAGTTTCATCTTTTAAAACCTCTTGCTTTTCATCTTCCCTGCCTATTTCTTTAATCATACTGTTTAAAGTAGAATTAAAATAAGATTTTAATACATAGTATCTTTTTTCGGCCTCCTTTTTCTCGCCGACCGGATATTCTATTGTAATAAAAGTAGTTGCATTGTCTTCTATAATACTCTCTATAATGTCTTTTCTTAGCTCTGTTATTGAAAGCTTATTCGCTGCATTTATTAAAGCCTCTGCTATCGTTTTAGCGTAATTACTATACTCATGGACATCCAGATTAAGAAAGATATAATTCCTCAACCCTTTAAATTTATTACTTATTTCTTCTAAGACTTTTATTGTTTTGGTATCTGGTAAGTTTCTTCCATAATATTTGCGGGGTATTTTATTTGTCCGCCTTAACTCAAAAAACTCTTTTGTTAACTCCAGCATCTTTTTCCCCAAAGGCGTTTCTTCGACAAATTTACCTATCATGGCAAAATTTGTATCTGATATTACATTGCTTTCAGGAATGGCATTCATCCGGTCATTACTCCATTCTTTATCACTTATAAAATGTCTTCTATATAACTCTAATTTCGGTTCAGCAGGTAAGTCTTTAAATTCTTCAAGTAATGCTGCTTTGTGATTACTAATAAAGCTTGGAATATATTTAAAGGGGAAATTGACCTTTTTATATTCATTCTCAAAATCGTGCTTATCGCGGCGCTTACAATCTTCATCTTATATAGATTTAGCGGGTTTTTCTATACCTCTGCCCCAGGCTTTATGCATAACTACTTTTTTACGCTGTTCGGTAACTTTTACATAACGCTTAAAGCTTCTGTAATCTCTATGGCCACTAATTTCCATTACTTCTTCCGCACTCATTCCCTTCTCTAATGAAAGTGTACAAAATGTTTTACGTCCTGTATGTACACCTATTAACTCATACTTAGGATAGGTATTTGTTTCCCGTTTAACACCCCTAAATCTTATAATCTCAACAGGTTCATTGATGCAGGCGTGTTTGCATAAATCTTTAACTGCATAATTTAAATTCTGGTTACTAATTACCGGTAAAGGCTTTAGCATTCCTTCATATCTTGCCAGTATTGCCGTAGAATAAGAATTTAACGGTATTGTAAGCAACTCCTTTGTTTTTTGAACAGTAAGCCTTATTTCATCACTCTTTATATGTTCTCTTTTTAATTGGTAGAGATCAGAGTATCTTAAACCGGTGGCGCATGCAAAGCAAAAAACATCTCTTGTTTCTGCTAATCGTTTATTTTTTGAAAGATCGAGGTTATAAAGAGTTTCAAATTCATCATTCGTAAGAGCTATGACTTCAAGATTTTCCCGCTTAATCTTAAAGTCCTTATACTTGTCCGTCACTTCAACACCTTGCTGTTTTGCATAGTTTAAAAAGGTTTTGATGGTGCTTAGTTGTTTAGCTACGGTAGTATTATTAAGCCCTTGTATAAGTTTTTCTTTGACCTCGCCATCTTTCTGTAATAAAACTTTTCTGTCTTGATATAGGAAGTTTTGAAATGATTGAAAAAAACTGAAATCTAAATTATTGAAAGTGATTTTCTTACCAGTGCTTTTGCTGTAATCCTCTAAACGGTTTTTCACTGATTTATAAACAGAAAGACTTGTTCTTGAACGGGTGTTCTTATGGTCGTCAATATACTTCTGCATAAAATCAAAAAGTATATTGGAAGGGTCTTCTTTTTTTGTCGTTGATTTCTTTTGAGCGCTTAACTTTTCGATAACCATTTCTGAAGAATAGCTAATGGCATCCATCTTAAAACGCTTCTCGATATCTGTTATTAAAGAGGAAAGCTTGTGTAAATAATCGTTATAATCTTCTACTTCATTATAAGCCGGCAAAGAATAAAAATCAACTGATAAGGCTTTTGCCTTCTTTTTATCTACGTATACAGCTTTTTGAGTATTAGTATCCCAGGAACAAGGATGCAACTTTAATTCTGTCCGGTAATATTTTCTTTGCCCGGATACTTGGTAAATTAATTCAATTGGAGAGGTGCCATTTTTTAACGGCTTATCTAAACGATGGACGAAACGGATTGTTCCCATAGCTGCTATTTTTTAACGTCATAAAGATAATATATTAAATGATAGGTAGCAAAAAAGGTAGCAAAATTTTCTTTAGCCAGGTTTAGTTATTTTTAGTAAGGTTTACCATTAGGCATTGATTTTCAATGCAAAATAATTGTTTTAGGTAAAGGTAAACAAAGGTAAATATCAAACGTTCGACTCCGCTCAGCTCCACCAGAGGGGGACTTTTAAAAAAAGCCCCCCTCTTTTTTTTTAAAAAAATATCATTTAAAAATTCTTGCAGGCGTACAATAACATCCGGATAAGTGTTGAAGTGTCCTTTATATTTTGCTATCGAAAACAATCTTTATAGTTGTAATAACATGCTAACAAATACAGCTCTTATTAAAATTAAAAGCAGCAACAGGGGGATGGTGAGGGTTTTTCTTTCTTCTATGTTACAAATTAATTATAGTTAACCGATTTTTAACCCCAGTTCACCTAAGTTATCTTAATAATTCGCTAATTACTTTTAAATCTATTAGTGTTAGTCGAACTTCGCCGGCTGATAAAATGCTTATGCTTCAACTGCGTTAGCAAATGTGTTCTATCTTTATCGTTTTAAACATTTCTTTTAAAGTTTCTATACGAATGAAGCGAATTTTATCCGCATTTTTTTTCCTGTTTATAATTAGTTCGTGCATGAGCAAAAAAGAAGATCCAAAAAAAAAACAGGCGCCGCCGGTAACCACTGTAGATGTAATTATTGCCAGCGCACATCCTATTACAAATAGCATAGATGTAAATGGTACCGTTGTGGCAAGCGAATTCGTGGAATTGCATCCCGAAATCAGCGGTCGGCTTACTTATCTGAATATTCCGGAAGGAAAATTTATTTCAAGGGGCACTATCGTGGCCAGGGTTAACAATGCAGATTTGCGTGCACAGATGGGTAAGTTAAGAGCCCAGCTCGAGCTGGCAAAAGTTACGGAACAACGCTACAAAAAACTGTTGGACATTAGTGGAATAAACCGGGCTGATTATGATGTGGCAATAAACCAGGTTTACAGCTTACAGGCCGATATTGGTGTTTTGCAGGCACAGATAGACAGGTCAATTTTAAGAGCTCCTTTTAGTGGAGTAATTGGTTTACGGCAGGTAAGCCCGGGTGCATACGTTACTCCAGCAACTATACTTGCTACAATGCAAAAAGTAAATACAGTTAAAATTGATTTTACAGTACCTGAAGAATATGCCAATATTATACATCGTGGAAATTATGTTACCGTACATGTGGATGCGGCAAGCCAGCAGGCATTAAGAGCCCGGGTAGTGGCGATTGAACCGCAGGCAAATACCACAACAAGAAATATGCTGGTAAGGGCGGTTTTGGAAAATGGCATTGCCAACCCAGGTTCTTTTGTAAGGGTAACAGTAAATGCCGGTGCCGACAAAAACAGTGTATTAGTACCCACCAGCTCCATCATACCTGAAGATATTAGTAAATCGCTGGTAACCGTAAAAGGGGGTAAAGCGGTATTTGTAAAAGTAGAAACGGGGGTAACACAGGCATCTAACGTAGAAGTAACAAGTGGCATTAATCCTGGCGATACTATTGTAGTAAGCGGAGTATTGTTTGCAAGGCCTAACGCACCTTTAAGAGTTAGAAGCATAAAAAAATTAGAAGACCTTTCTAAATAACTATCATATTGTTTTATAACATTTGTATTAAGGAGTTGAAATGAATATCTCAGAATTATCATTAAGAAGGCCGGTTCTTGCTACGGTAATGAATATTGCCATCATTGTTTTTGGCGTAGTAGGTTTTACGTTTCTATCCGTTCGCGAATACCCCGCTATTGATCCTCCCGTTGTAAGTGTTTCAACCAGTTATACAGGGGCTAACGCCGATGTTATAGAAAGCCAGATAACTGAGCCTTTAGAAAAACAAGTGAACGGAATACCAGGTATTCGCACTATTACCTCTTCCAGCTCAATAGGCTCAAGTCGAATAAGTGTAGAATTTAACCTGGAGGTAAACCTGGAAACAGCAGCAAATGATGTTAGGGATAAAGTGAGCCAGGCAGCAAGAAATCTTCCGCAAGACGTAGATGCCCCGCCGGTAGTAAGTAAATCGGATGCCAACAGCGATTTTATTTTGCTTCTTGCCATTCAAAGCCCCAGTAAAGGATTGCTGGAGCTAAGCGATTATGCTGAAAATGTTTTACAGCAACAATTGCAAACAATTGACGAGGTAAGTTCGGTAAACATATTCGGGCAAAAACGTCCGGCTATGCGCATTTGGTTAAAGCCTGATAAATTCAGTACCTATAATATAGCTTATACAGATGTACAAAATGCACTTAATAAAGAAAACGTAGAAATACCCGCTGGAAAAATATATGGCAATAATACAGAACTTACTATACGAACTTTAGGCAGGCTTACTACCGAAAAAGATTTTAATAATTTAATTCTGCGGCAAGACAGTGCAGGGATTGTTAGGTTAAGCGATGTGGCAAAAGTTGAACTATCGGCCGAGAACCTTGAGCAAAGCTGGAAATATAATGGGGTACATGCTGTAGGGTTGGCGATAACACCGCAGCCCGGGGCTAACTATATTAAAATTGCAAATGAATTTTATAAGCGCCTTAAAGACATTCAAAGCTCCAGTAAATCAGACATACAATATCATGTATTAATTGATAATACAAAGAATGTTCGCCGTTCATTGTCAGAGGTGGAAGACACATTAATGATTTCTTTTAGCCTTGTTGTTTTAGTTATCTTTTTCTTTTTTAGAAACTGGATGATTGCCCTGAGGCCTTTGATTGATATTCCCATTTCGCTGGTGGCTACTTTCTTTATCATGTATTTGGCCGGCTTCTCTATAAACGTTCTTACTCTTTTGGCAATAGTACTGGCAACAGGTTTAGTGGTGGATGATGGTATAGTTGTAACCGAAAATATTTTTAGAAAAATTGAGCAAGGCCTCTCGGTTAAAAAGGCAGCTTTAGAAGGAAGTAAAGAAATCTTCTTTGCGGTTATTTCTACTTCTATAACCCTTGCAGTAGTGTTTCTGCCCGTAATTTTTCTGCAGGGTTTTATAGGAAGTTTATTTCGCGAGTTTGGGGTGGTGGTGGCAGCAGCGGTATTAATTTCTGCATTTGTATCCCTTACCATTACACCGGTGTTAAACGTTTATCTTACAAAAAAAGGCGGCGGCCATGGTAAGTTTTACGAAAGAACAGAACCCTTCTTTCAAAAAATGGAAAATGGCTATAAAAGGCTGCTCACACGCTTTATGCGTGCCCGTTGGCTTGCCTGGGTTATTGTAGCTTTATGCGGTGTTCTTATCTATTTAATTTACTCAACCATTCCCAGCGAGCTTGCTCCCTTAGAAGATAAGAGCAGCTTAAGGGTTAACCTTACCGCTGCTGAAGGTGCCAGTTATAACTATACAAAAACCCTTGCTGATAAAGTAACCAACTATTTGCAGGACTCAGTTCCCGAGAGAGATTTCACCTTTGTATCAACACCAGGTTTTGGAGGAGCGGGCTCTAACGCTGCAAGCGCAAGACTGGGCTTAGTTGATGCGGAAGACAGAACACGTTCGCAAAAAGAAATATCAGCGGACTTAAATAAAAAACTTGCACGCTTTAACGATGCAAGAATTTTTACGGTGGAGGAACAAACTATTTCTGTAGGTCTTGGGTCGCGGGGTTCGCTGCCGGTTCAGTTTATTATTCAAAACCTTGATTTTGATAAGATCAAAAAAGTTCTTCCCAAATTTTTAGAAGAGGCAAGAAAAGATAAAACCTTCCAGAATGTAGATGTGAATTTAAAGTTCAATAAGCCCGAATTACAAATGACTGTAGATAGGTTAAAAGCTAAAGATATTGGCTTATCTACAACAGATATAGCAGGTGTGGTTCAGGCGGCATTTAGCGGCAGACGGCTTGCTTATTTCATTATGAATGGTAAACAATACCAGGTTATTGAGCAGGTTGAAAGGGGCGACAGAAATCAACCAGCCGATATTGAAAACCTATATGTTACAAATAGCAAAGGTGATAATATACCATTGTCTGCTGTAATTAAACTGGAGGAAAGCAGCAACCCGCCAACATTATACCATTACAATCGTTTTAAAGCAGCAACAGTTTCGGCCTCGCTGGCAGAGGGTAAAACAATAGGTGATGGAGTAAAAGCGATGCAGGCAATTTCGAAGAAATTATTAGACGAAAGTTTTCAAACAGACTTAAGCGGACCGGCAAGAGATTATGTTGAAAGCTCTTCAAATACCGCCTTTGCTTTCTTCCTGGCGTTGGGTTTAATCTACCTGGTTTTAGCTGGGCAGTTTGAAAGCTTTACTGATCCGTTTATTATTATGATCACAGTTCCGCTTGCATTGGCGGGAGCATTATTGAGTCTGTGGGTATTTGATCAAACAGTAAACATTTTCTCCGAGATTGGAATGATCATGTTAATAGGCCTGGTAACAAAGAATGGTATATTGATAGTTGAGTTCGCCAATCAAAAACGCGAACAAGGTTTGCCCAAGCTTGAAGCTGTTATTGAAGCTGCGCAACAACGTTTACGCCCAATACTTATGACCAGCCTTGCAACTTCGTTAGGCGCCTTACCTATTGCATTAAGTTTAGGCGCAGCTTCAACCAGCCGCATACCCTTAGGTGTTGTAATAGTTGGAGGAATTTTATTTTCACTCATCTTAACCTTGCTTGTAATTCCTGCAATTTATACATTCATTTCAGGGGCACACAAAAAGGATAAGAACAGGGAATATGATGAAGTAAGCCAAAAGCAATTACAACCCATGCACGAAAATGGCAGGGAGAAAAAAGAGGAGAAGATCATTATAACAGAAGTGTAGCAACATGCATGTATTGCTTCTGCTTAACGGAAATAAAATAAGGATGAAGAGAATTATCATTGCAGGATTTTTTATAATTGGAATGTTGCATTCAAAAGCGCAGGGAGTGCTTACGCTTGAAGAGGCAATAAATATGGCATTACAAAACAGCCTCGACATACGCATATCCCGAAATACTCTTGAAGCAAACATTATCAACAATCATATAAGCATTGCAGGCGGATTGCCGGAAGTAAGCGGCTCACTCACTCATAACCGTTCGCTCACCAACTTAAGCCAGCAATTAAGCAACGGAACCAGTACTAAACGAAGTGGCAATGCTACCAATGCAACCACTTCGGGTATTGCAGGAAGTTTTGTATTATTTAACGGCTTTCGGGTTCATGCAGCTAAAAGCCGTCTCGAAGCGCTTGAAAAACAAAGTAAGCAGCAAATAAATGTGCAGATACAGAATGTTATTGCCAATGTGATGGTTAAGTATTATGACATAGTTCGACAGGATAGTTATATGAGAACCATCCGTCAGTCAATAGAGGTAACGCTGCAACGAAAAAAGCTGGTAGATGCGCGGCAAAGTGTTGGTCTTGCCAATAATGCCGATACTTACCAGGCACAATTGGATTTGAATGCAAGCGAGCAGGAACTGCAATCGCAGGAGTTGGTATTAAGCCAGTCAAAAGCCGACCTGATGAATCTGCTTACACAACGGGCAGATAGTGTATATACCATCAGCGATACAATTATTGTAGATAGTTTGGTTAACCTTGCTTCGGTAATGGATAATATTTCAAAGAACCCTGAAGTTCTATCTGCCGAGCAACAAATAAAAGTAAACGAAGCAATCGTAAAAGAAGTGGGCGCGCAGCGCTATCCTTCTGTTGCTTTAAACGGCGGTTACAACTATAACCGTAATCAAAATGCTGCCGGCTTCACTTTATTAAACCAAACTTATGGCCCTTATATTGGCGCAAGTTTGCAGGTTCCTATTTTTAATGGAGGAGTATTCAAACGTCAGCAAAGGGTTGCCGAAATTGATACAAGAAATGCAACACTTACCCGCGAGGTACTAATAAATAATTTAAAGACCTCTGCTATAAAAGCATGGCAGGCTTATCAAAATAATCTTGCCCGGTTAAAAACCGAACGTGAAAACAATCGCATAGCTGCCGATCTTCTTAGCCTGGTATTGCAACGTTTTCAATATGGCGTAGGAACAATAGTTGATGTGCGCGAAGCGCAACGAAGTTTTGTAGAAGCAGGCTACCGCCTGGTAAATCTTGCTTATGCAGCCAAGGTTTCGGAAGTTGAATTGAAACGTTTGGCGAGTGGGTTAGGTATTTAAAAATTATCCTCTTAGAAAAATTGTTTAAAGACGTTTTCATTCCAGGTTCTATAGCTACATCTTTCAGAAGCATATAAGCCCTTACTTTTGCGGAAAACCGAAGGTGAATATTAAGAGCAAGCTTCCTACTGTTGGTACCACTATTTTTACTGTAATGAACCAACTGTCCATACAGTACGACGCTGTAAATCTTGGGCAGGGTTTTCCTGATTTTATGATGAGTGAAGAACTGACAGAACTCGTTAACAAGGCTATGAAAAACGGTATGAACCAATATACGCACATGAACGGTTTGCCATTATTACGACAAAGGCTTTCAGAAAAAGTTTTGAATTTATACAATGCCCAAATAAATCCTGATACCGATATAACCATTACTCCCGGTGGAACGTACGCAATTTATACTGCCCTAACTACCATATTACAACCCCGCGATGAAGTAATTGTTTTTGAACCGGCGTATGACAGCTATATTCCTAACATTGAAATAAACGGCGCTGTTCCCGTTTTAATTTCATTAAAGTATCCCCATTATTCTATTCCCTGGGATGAAGTAAAGACAAAGATCAACAACAGTACAAAGGCTATAATTATAAACACACCACATAATCCTACCGGAAGTGTTATCCGCGAAAACGATATTGAACAATTAAGGTTAGTTGTAAAAGACACCAATATATTTATAGTAAGCGACGAAGTGTATGAGCACCTCATCTTTGATGACCTTCCTCACTTAAGCATATTGCGTTATCCTGATCTGCTTGAACGAAGTTTCGTATGTTTTTCGTTTGGCAAAACCTACCATTGCACCGGCTGGAAATTGGGTTATTGCATTTCTCCGCCCTCACTAATGCATGAGTTTAGGAAAGTGCACCAGTTTAATGCATTCAGTTCATTTACACCTACGCAGGTTGCCCTTGCTGAATATTTGCAAAATGCCGAAACATATACTGAATTAGGAAGTTTTGTACAAAAGAAGCGAGATTATTTTCAACAGTTAATGAAGTCAACTCCTTTTAAGGCTTTACCTAGTTACGGTAGCTATTTTCAATGCTACAGCTATGATGGATTAGGCGATGAGAGTGATAAAGATTTTGCAATAAGACTTACCAAAGAATATGGCATTACAACCATACCTGTGTCTGCCTTTTATAAAAAGGCTAAAGACGATAAAGTCATCCGTTTTTGTTTCTGCAAAAAGGAAGAAACCCTCGAAAAGGCAGTAGAAAAACTGGCAGCTTTCAAAGCATAAAGCCAACGAAATAAAAAACCAGTAACAAACTTGTTACTGGCTGAAACCTTAGGGTAAAAGTTGATGATAAGGTTTAATAGAGAACAGGTAGGGTGAAAAGGAGGGGCTTAATTGCCATTGTAAATTTAAAACGAAGAATTAACGTAAAAACTTAAACTTAAATTAAAAAGCAGCTTAAATAATAGGTGCTTTTTAATTTATGGCTGCACATTCAGGTTTATAGCTTAGAATTACCTGCCACTCGTACTCCTTTATTTTCCGCTCATCCAAATGTTACTTATAGAGCTATTACCGCTAAAGTGCCTCAAATCCTTACTGATACTGCCTTTCGTGCTATATTAATTATTATAGCGTACCCACTACTAAAAAAAATATGGTACTTTGTATTGCATAGTATTAAAAAAAGTATCATCTTTGTGTTGTCAAGCAGTAAAAAGCATAGAACCTTTATAACACCCGGCTTGATTAGTTCAAATAAAATAGTTTTCAATAGCACTCGTCTTCATAGTTTTTATGAATGGACGACTTATCAAAAAAACTCCCGGATATGAATATAGATAACACACAAAGCCAGATGCGAAAGGGGGTATTGGAGTTTTGCATTCTGTCAATAATACGCCAGGGGGAAGCTTACCCCAGTGATATTGTGGAGAAAATGAAAGCAGCCAACCTCAACATTCTGGAAGGCACCCTTTACCCGCTGCTAACCCGCCTTAAAAATGCCGATCTGCTTACTTACCGTTGGGTAGAAAGTAACAGTGGCCCTCCCCGTAAATATTTCAACATGACCGATAAAGGTCTTGCTTTTTACGGCGAACTCGAAGCTACCTGGAACGAACTGGCCAACGCAGTAAACGCTCTAACCGCACGAAAAGAAACCCCAACAACTACAGAAACCCAACTTTAACCAATCAGGCTATTTACAACTGTAAAACAGTTGCAATGCTCAAAAAGAATAATTATGAAAAAGGTAATAAATATAAACTTTCAGGGCAGGGTAATACCCATTGAGGAAACCGCCTACGATATGCTGAAGCAGTATGTTGAAAGCTTACGCTTATTCTTTGCAAACGAAGAAGGTCGCGATGAGATTATTAACGACATAGAAGGCCGTATTGCAGAGCTTTTTGCTGAAACCCTTAAAAAGGGCGGCACCTGCATAACTGAGGCAGACGTAACTACGATTATAAACAGCATGGGCCGTCCTGAAGATTTTGAAGCCGAAGAGGCAAGTGTAAAATCTCAACTTAGCGGCGATAGCAATACATCAGGCTACGAAAAAAATTACACTTATACAAATGCACGCCCAAAGAAGTTGTACAGGGATGAAAATCATAAGTTGTTGGGGGGTGTATGTAGTGGAATAGCTAATTACTTTGCAATAGACCCAATAATCGTAAGGATATTATTTGTAATAACTTTTGGGGTAAGTTTTTTTGCTTACCTCATACTTTGGATAGCTGTTCCCAGCAGTTCATCTGTTGTAATAGGCTCGCAGAGAAAGCGTTTGTTTCGCGATCCCGATTCAAAAATAATAGCTGGTGTCTGCAGTGGCCTTGCCCAGTATTTTGCCGTACAGGTTTGGGTTCCCCGAATATTATTCCTCATCCCTTTTTTCTCATTTGTTTTTCGCTGGGGCCATTGGGGGTGGTGGGATTTTCCTCATTTCCTAAGCTTTTCGTTTAGCCCCGGCTCATTAGTAATATATATTATTCTTTGGCTGGTGCTGCCCGAAGCAAAGAGTGCGGCCGATAAGCTGGAAATGAAGGGAGAAAAAGTTGACCTCAACAATATTAAGGAAACCATACAAGGCGACATTGTAGGATTTAAAGACCGTGCCCAGGCTTTTGGAACCGAACTGAAAGAAAGAGCGCAGGTTGTTGGCGAAAATATAAGCAGTGCAGGAAGGCGGGTTGGTGCAGAGGCAGCTACTATAGGTAAAAGATCGGGTGGTGGTATTGCGCATGTAATAGGTGTGCTGGTAAAGATATTTGCTTACTTTATTGTAGGGTGTATCCTCTTTGCGATTGTTGGAACTTTGTTTGGTGTAGGTGTAGTGTTAACAGGTTTGCTGCCTGCTTACTCCTATGTGCTCGACGATGGTTTTCAAAAGCTTCTTGCCTGGGGTACGCTCATCTTTTTTATCTGGGTTCCTGTAATTGCAATTGTTACCGGCATTATAAGAAGAATTACCGGTAAGCGCGGAAGCAGAGGTATTATCCGCCTAACCTTCCTGTCGCTTTGGATATTAGGTCTTATATGTTTTGTAAACCTGTTGGTTTCGGTGGTAAGTGACTTCCATTATAGAAATTCTCCTAATGAAGAAACGGTTGCACTTCCAAATCCAGGTGTTTCAAAACTGGAGATAAAAACATCTTCCATGCGCAAGTATTATAACAACGACTGGTTAGAGTTTAAACCTTTTAATTCGTACCAGGACGACACCGTTTATTTACGAAACATCCGTTTAAGAATAATTAAATCTCCCACCGATAGCTTTCAGGTGATTTTGGTAAAAATGGCTAACGGCGATAGTAAAGCGCAGGCAGCAAGATTAGCTTCAAGGATCAATTTTAGTATTTCGCAAAACGATACCGTATTGTCGTTAGATAAAGGAATAGCTATTACAAGGCAAGACAAATTTCGTAATCAGCAGGTAATTGTAACGGTAGCTGTTCCCGTTGGAAAAAGAATTTATATAAATGATAATGTAAGCTGGGGCAACGATGCGAGGCTACCATTTGGCCGTGATAATAACTCATGGGATTGGGAAAATAGTATGGAATCTGAATCTCTAAAGTGGAGACATAATGTTGAATATATTATGACCCAAAAGGGTTTAGAAAGAGTTGATAAACGACATAACGAAGACGACGAAGGTGAAGGCGATAACAGTAACGAAGCAATAGAAGAATTTAGAAAAAGCCGTGAGCAAATTGAAAAAGAAAAGGAACAGAAAATAAAAGAGCTGGAGGAGATAGATAGAGAACTGCAGAAAGCAACCGACAGTACCCGCTATCGTTACAAACCTAATACAACTGATAGTGCAGAACAATCTAAACCTGAAAAGCGAAAAGCAAAGCCGCGCACTTCGGATAATATAACAGAGGCAAACTTCCCTACAGGAATGAACGATCTGCTGATGATTAAATTCTCACTATAAACTCGGTTGAAGTTGGGATGCAAAGGGCTCCGCCGAAAGTATTGGGTGGAGCCCTTCCCTTTTCCTGGCAATCAGCATGAAATATAAAGTTATGCGTCACCCTATTTGACACACTCCAAATGTTCAAGGAGTAACTTGACAGTCTTCAATTGAGCAGACTTTTCTAAATTTGCAGCATGAGGAAAATTACATTAATATTTATAAGTTTTACAATCTTCAATGTTGCTTTTGGTCAGACACAAAAAGACACGACAAGGCCAAAAGAGCTAAAAGAAGTAATCATCAAAGCATGGCAACGACGGGACATAGCCCGTTTGCCCGAAGAGCAAAACGGCTTTTTAAACAGCGGTAAAAAAAATGAAGTAATAACCTTATCAGGTACAAATGCCAACATTGCAATAAAAACGGGACGACAACTTTTTGCCAAAATCCCCGGTGTATTTGTTTACGACATGGATGGCAGTGGCAACCAGTTAAATATTTCAACCCGGGGACTTGACCCACACCGCAGTTGGGAATTTAATATTAGACAAAACGGAGTAATTATCAACTCCGATATGTATGGTTATCCCGCCAGTCATTACAGTGCCCCTATGGAAAGTTTTGAGAAAATTGAATTAGTCAGGGGAACAGGTTCATTACAATACGGTGCACAATTTGGCGGTATGATAAACTACAATACAAAAAAACCTGATACCTCAAAAGCGTTTACTTTAGAAAGTATCAACACTGCAAGTTCATTTAATTTATTAAGTAGCTACAATGCAATCAGTGGCACTTTCAAAAAGTTTTCTTACTACGCTTATTATTATCGCAGACATTCCGATGGCTACAGAGACAATAGTCAATCAGACGCTAATGCACAGTTTGTACAATTAAATTATCAGTTCAATTCAAATATTTCGGTAAAGGCAGAGTTAGGTCGTTCAAAATATTTGTATCACATTCCAGGTCCTTTAAACGACAGCATGTTTAATGCAGACCCAACCATGAGTACAAGAAGCCGTAATTATTTTAGTCCTGACATTTACGTTCCATCAATAACATTAAATTGGAAACTATCACAACAAACAAAAATAAACCTTACAACATCAGGAGTTTTTGGCAATAGAAGTAGTGTGCAGTTGGACGCATTTGCTAATATCCCAGACACCATCAATCCAATTACAGGAGCTTATAAAAACAGGCAAGTTGACATTGACCACTTCAACAGCAGAACCGTAGAGTTTCGTTTGTTACACCAATACAACATAGGAAAACTTCAAAGCAAATTAGCAACAGGGTTTGCCTACATGAATAATGATTTGCGCAGGCAGCAATTAGGCGTAGGAACTACAGGTTCAGATTATGACTTAACACTTACAACACCCGGCTTTGGCAGGGACATTCATTTTAAAACAAACAATATTGCCCTGTTTGCAGAAAATGTTTTCCAGATTAATTCACGGTGGACAATTTCACCCGGACTAAGATTTGAAAACGGCAATTCAAAAATGGATGGCATAATTAAATATTACACCGTAAACCCTTTGCCTACAACCATCAAACACAATTTTATTTTGCCAGGCATCAGTTCACAATACTTACTTGACAAAGAAAATACTTTGTACGGCGGCATTTCACAGGCTTACCGACCTGTTATATTCAAAGACATTGTTCCTGCATCCACTTACGAGCAGATTGATAAAAATTTAAAAGACGCTTTTGGTTACAATACTGAAATCGGCATAAGAGGCAAACTGTTTAGCCGTCTGCAATACGATATAAATTATTTCAGGGTACTCTATAAAAATCGGTTGGGTACATTGGTATTACAAGACAATGCAGGGCAACCATACACTTACAAAACAAACATTGGCAACAGCCTAACAAATGGACTTGAAATGTTTGTACAATACAAATTCCCTCTCACCAATAAATTATTTGCAGGGTTGTTTACATCAACTTCTTTTATGAATGCAAAATATATTACAGGACAAGTTTCAACAGGCACAGCTAACAAATCAATTGCAGGAAATAAAGTAGAAGCAGTTCCAGAATGGATAAGCAGAAATGGCGTTGACATTTTATACAAAGGTTTTAGCTGTACCATTCTGTACAGTTATACTTCATCAACTTTTTCAGACGCTTTAAACACAGTGACACCACCTGCAAGTGGTGCAAAAGGTTTTACACCTGCATATTCAATTTGGGACTTCAACGCATCATTGCGGACAAATTCACTTTTTACAATTAGGGCAGGCGTAAGCAATATTTTCAACAAACAATATTTCACAAAGCGACCAACATTTTATCCCGGTCCCGGCATTTGGTCAAGCGACGGAAGAAATGCTTATGTAACATTGGGCATCAAAATTTAATGGTGCAGGTTGACACACCGAGACGAAGGGCGAACGCATAACAAGGGGTTTACCAAAATGGGGGGAGACGGAAGCCGTGTTTCAATTTTTTGTTTTTCAATTTGGCTTCATATCCAGCAATCCGGATACTGCAAAATTTACGGCTAATAATAAAGAATTAACTTGGGAAGAAAGGGCACAATCTAATCTTTTTAAAAGTAAAAGAGCCGGTGTGTTGGCAGAATTGCTTTCTATAAAAGTAGTGTTTAATAAATATGAGTTTGTGAAAAGAACAAAGACTGAGTTGGAAAATTGTTTGGTAAAAGCTGATTTTAGGGAAGCTGTGGAAAGACTAATCAGGAAAGCAAAATCAATTCACGTAGGAATTAACATGATGGACATTATTGTTTGCGGTTCGATTGCACCATATAATCATTTACTTGGCGGGAAACTTGTTTGTATGTTATTGACAAGCCCTGAAATCTCACAATACTATAATACAAAATATACAACTGCTGTAAGTTTAATAGCATCTTCTATGAATGGAAAAGCTGTAATACGCCAACCGCAACTTGTTATGTTAGGGACTACAAGTTTATATGGTGTAGGTTCCAGTCAGTATAACCGCATTAAAATTCCCGCAGAAGAAATCGGAGGTTCAAAAGATTTAAAGATCGAATACAAAGAATTAGGTTTTAGTGAAGGCTTTGGATCTTTTCATTTTAGTAGTGAAACTATTTGGCTTGCCGATAAAATTGTCGGTATTAATAACAATGGAAGAAAACGGGTGAACAGCATTTTTGGAGAAGGTGCAAATCCGTTGTTGCGAAAACTAAAAGATGCTTTAGAATTATTAAAACTCGAAAGCAATCCTATTCTTAATCACCGAAACCGAAGAGTGGTTTATGGAGTAACATTGGCTGAAAATTTTGGAGAGGTCTTAATGGGTTTGAGCACAAAGCCAAAATATATAATTCCTCAAACCAAGCCTAAAATTAAAACAGAACTAATTGGCAGGTATTGGACAAAAAGATGGCTTAACAACCGAATAGAAAGAGAAGAAATATTAGAACAAGTGAGCAATCATACTCTTTCATATCCAATTACACACGGGGCGAGAGTTCCAATGCAGGAAGAAGAAAAAGTAATGACTATATTTTAATAGCTTAATATGAGTAATGAGCAAACACCCCAGCAAAACGAAATTATTTTTTATTCTTCACCTGAAGGTAATATAAGAGTAGAAGTATTTTATAACGAAGAAACCTTTTGGCTTTCTCAAAAAAGAATGAGTGAACTCTTTGGGGTTGAAAGCAATACAATTACTTATCATTTGAAAGAAATTTATCAAAGTGGTGAATTACAGCAAGAGGCAACTACTCGAAAATTTCGAGTAGTTCAAAAAGAAGGCATCCGAAACGTTGCAAGAGATGTTGATTTTTACAACCTCGATGCTATCATAGCCGTTGGCTATCGGGTAAATAGTTTCCAGGCAACGCAATTTCGTATTTGGGCAACTAAAACCCTGAGAGAGTTTATTATAAAAGGCTTCGTTTTGGATGATGAAAGATTAAAACAGGGAAAGCGTTTTGGAAAAGATTATTTTGATGAACTTTTAGAACGCATTCGTGAAATACGAGCCAGTGAGCGCCGGTTTTATCTCAAAATAACAGACATCTACGAGCAATGCAGTGTAGATTACAATAAAGATGCTGAAATAACCCAAACCTTTTTTAAGACTGTTCAAAATAAATTGCATTGGGCTATCACAGGCAAAACGGCGGCAGAATTAATTGCTCAAAGAGCAGATGCTTCAAAGCTAAATATGGGTTTGCAAACATGGAAAAATGCACCTAATGGTAAAATTTTAAAAACAGATGTAACTGTTGCAAAGAATTACATGCAGGAGAAAGAGATAAAAGAGTTAGAAAGAATTGTTGTAATGTACCTTGATTATGCAGAATCACAGGCACAAAGGCAAATCTTAATGAAGATGGTTGATTGGGTGCAAAAGTTGGATGGTTTCCTTCAATTTAATGAATACCAGATTTTAAAAGGTGCAGGTAAAGTAAGATCAGAGGTCGCAAAGAGTTTAGCAGAAAAAGAATTTGAAAAGTTTCGTGTTGTGCAGGATAAAAATTTTGAAAGCGATTTTGATAAAGAAGTAAAAAAACTTACTCATAAAACTGATAAGTCTCAAAAGAAAAAGTAATACTAAACGAGAAGGAGTTCTTGGAGAAGGATTGGGATGAGGTTCTAATCCATATCCCTATTTTTGCCCCTTAATTTTTATTTATGAAGTACACTCCTTTTACTGAAAAGCATAAAGCTTTCGGTGCTAAAATGGCTGAGTTCGCAGGTTACTACATGCCTATAAGCTATACAGGCATTAACGATGAACATTCAACGGTAAGAAACAATGCCGGCGTTTTTGATGTAAGCCACATGGGCGAATTTATATTAAAAGGAGAAAACGCACTCGATCTTATACAACGCGTAACAACAAACGATGCAGGTAAATTAACAGCTGGTAAAGCACAATACAGTTGCCTTACCAACGAACAGGGCGGCATTGTTGACGACCTGATTGTGTATTGCATTGAAGAGAATAAAGTTTATATGCTAGTAGTAAATGCATCAAACATAGAGAAAGACTGGAACTGGATAAGCCGGTTCAATACAAAGAATGCAGAGATGCATAACATTAGCGATAAAACCTGCTTACTTGCAATACAAGGGCCTAATGCAACAAAAATTTTGCAGCCCCTGACAGAAATGGATATTATGAATTTAAAATATTACAACTTTACAAAAGGAACTTTTGCAGGTTTTGACAATGTTCTGGTTAGCGCTACCGGCTATACCGGCAGTGGCGGAGTGGAAATATATTTTGAAGATAAAGATGATGATGCAGATAAAATATGGAACGCCATTTTTGAAGCAGGCAAGCCACAGGGTATAAAGCCAATTGGCTTAGGCGCACGAGATACCTTGCGACTTGAAATGGGCTACTGCCTATACGGAAATGATATTGATGATAATACCTCTCCGTTAGAAGGAGGATTAGGATGGATAACAAAGTTTACAAAGGATTTTACCGCAAGAGAAATATTAGAACGGCAAAAAGCAGCAGGCATAAGCCGTAAGCTTGTGGGTTTCGAAATGGTGGATAAAGGAATACCCCGCCATGGATACGAAATAGTTGGTGAGCATGGAGAAAATATAGGTGTTGTAACCAGCGGAACGCAAGCCCCGTCTTTATCGAAAGCTATTGGGTTAGGTTATGTAAAAAAAGAATATGCTTCAATAGATTCTAAGATATACATAAAGATACGCGATAAAAAGTTAGAAGCAAAAGTGGTAAAGTTTCCGTTTGCTTAATTGCAATAAATTATATGTAGATTTTAGTGCAGCAATAATAGTTTATCTCCTTTTTATTTAGCATCCTAATTCATCTTTCAAGCGGGTGCATTTCAAATTGTCGCACAAAGAATTGTAAATTTAGTCAACTAAACTACATTTCATATGACCAAAGAACAACTGGTGGAAGCCATTAGCGCACATTATGATGAGTTGAATGCGTTAAACAAG
>JAABUN010001444.1_pt1 | contig 52229 bp, 51 predicted proteins | sample 5559311 | NCBI WGS metagenome assembly JAABUN01 (sample SAMN10711877, study PRJNA513370) | rock metagenome | isolation source: Antarctica rocks | place: Antarctica: Victoria Land, Siegfried Peak sud
ACTTCTACACCCGGCGCAACCCCGACAAGACCAAGCAGCGCGCCCTGGACCAGCTTCGACAGATGGGCTACACGGTCACCCTCGAACCCTTGGAGGCAGCGGGGTAACAGGGAATCTTCGCGTCAGAAGGCCGGCAGCACGGCGGTCGGGTGCTCCCCCGCCGGGCCGATGGCGTCCCAGCCGTCCACGTCGCCGCCCAGCCGCTGGGCCAGCCCGGCCATCCGGGAGCGCTCCTGGCTGAGGGACAGTGCGCTCAGCAACTGGGTGCGGACGGCCACGATTGCGAGCACACGCCCATCCCCCGGCCGCACCGCGTAACCGGTCTGCGCGAGGACGAGGCTGGCCCGCTCGACTGCGCCCCGGTCGGGCAGTCCCACCAGGCGGTGGCGGACCACGACGGGCCTGGCGAGGTCGAGGCCACTGCGGTTCAGCACCGCCGAGTCGGCCTCAGCCGGGTCGAGGGCCCTGACGAGGAACACGAAGGACGGATCGTCGGGGTCGAGCTCGACCGGGGGTGCGTCGCGCCTGCGCCAAGGCAACCTCACCGACCGACCGGCCTGTCGGCGACCCCGGCAGACGCGCCACCCGCCCTCACCCCTGCGCCCGGTCCGAAGCGGCGTCGAGCCGGTCGAGCCGGCGATCTTCGCGCCTGGCCTCGCGCTCGCTCGCCCGCATCCACTGCGTGAGCAGCACACCGAGGAACAGCAGGCCGACCAGGTCGCCCGAGGACCACAGGAGCCCGCCGCCGAGCTGCTGCTGGAAGACCGACTCGTCGAGACCGTGCAGCGCAAGGTAGTGGTCCGCGGCGAGCAGGCCGCGCCCGTCCGGCTCGACGCTCATGATGGCGACGCCCAGGAAGGCGTGGAAGGGCAGCGTGGCCGCGACCAGCAGCATCCGGAACGGGTGGCTCGAGCGCCCGGGGACCGGGTCGATCCCGAGCAGCGGCCAGAAGAACAGGGAACCCACGGCCAGGAAGTGCAGGTGCAGCAGCTCATGGAGCACCGGCGAGGTGAGCGTCGCTTCGTACCAGCCCGAGAAGTAGAGGGCGAACGGGCTCGCCACAAACAGCACCCAGGCGACCATGGGGAAGCTGGCCACCTGCGCCACGCGGGAGTGCAGCAAGGACATCAGCACGCGTCGCGGCCGGCCCGGGAGCGTCCGCAGCGCGAGCGTGACGGGCGCTCCGAGCGCGAGGAACACGGTCGCCACCATCGACAGGAGCATGTGCTGGACCATGTGGGCCCCGAACAGGCTGGTGTCGTACGCCGCAAGGCCTGACATCGTGGCCACGGCGATCGTGCCGAGCCCGCCGAACAGGAAGGACAGCGCGCGGCCGACTGGCCAGGCGTCGCCACGCCTGCGCAGCCGGGACATGCCGTAGGCGTAGAGGGCGGCAGGAACCAGCACCAGCGCCAGCGGTACGAGCGCCGGTCGGCTCTGGCTGAGAACGGTCAGGGCCCCGAACTCGGGCAGCCCCTCCCCGTGCGCCAGCACGGTGGTCACCGAGATCCTCACCCCTTGAGGGTAGGCCGGTCAGCGTCCTCCGGCGCGCCGGGCGACCCCGCGTGGTGAGACCCGTCCCGGCCTGCCATCATGGTCGACGTGACTGCCGCTCCCGCACTCGAGAAGCTGCCAGGACACGGCTCCCTGACCCGACCGAACATGGTCGGCGTCGGGACCATCGTCTGGCTGTCGTCCGAGCTCATGTTCTTCGCGGCCCTGTTCGCGATGTACTTCACCATCCGATCCGTGCAGGGCCAGGCGGTGTGGGACGAGAAGACGGCTGAGCTCAACGTGCCGTACGCCCTCATCTTCACGGTGATCCTCGTGGCGTCGTCGGTGACCTGCCAGCTCGGTGTCTTCGCAGCCGAGCGAGGTGACGTCTATGCGCTGCGCCGGTGGTACGTCCTGACCCTGCTCATGGGCACAGTCTTCGTGCTCGGGCAGGTCAACGAGTACCGCTCGCTGGTCGGCGAGGGCCTGACGATCGCGTCGGCCCCCTACGGCTCGGTGTTCTACCTCACCACGGGCTTCCACGGACTCCACGTCGCCGCTGGTCTCGTGGCCTTCGTCGTGGTGCTGATGCGATCCGCCGTCGGCCGATTCACCCACGAGAAGGCGACCAGCTCGATCGTCACCTCCTACTACTGGCACTTCGTCGACGTCGTGTGGATCGGGCTGTTCGCCGCGATCTACATCCTCAAGTGAACGGGCAGGTCGTGAACAAGGTCAGCAGAGCCCGATCCCGTCGCCGCTCTCGCCTCAGCGGGGTCGCCGTCGTCATGCTCGCGCTCGTGGCCGTGGGATCCCTCTACACGGCCGTCGCGGCGCCGAGCTCCGCGACGGAGGCGGAGCCGGCGAACCAGTCGATGAAGGTGGAGGAGGGCCGCGACCTCTACCTGTCCGGCTGCTCCACCTGTCACGGCCTCAACCTGGCCGGTGGCGCCGGCGGCCCCTCGCTGATCGGTGTCGGTGCCTCCTCGGTGATCTTCCAGGTCGAGAGCGGCCGCATGCCGCTGGCGGCCGGCGTCCAGCAGGCCCCGCGCAAGGACGTGCGCTACACGACCGAGCAGATCGACGCGCTGGCCGCCTACATCGACAGCAACGGCGGGGGCCCGAACCTGCCGTCCGGCAGCCTCACCGACGGTGACCTCCAGCTCGGCGGGGCCCTGTTCCGCACGAACTGCGCCAGCTGCCACAACTTCGCCGGCTCCGGTGGGGCGCTCACCTACGGCAAGTACGCCCCTGAGCTCGAGCAGGCCAGCGCCCGGGTGATCTACAGCGCGATGCAGTCCGGGCCGGAGTCGATGCCGCGCTACGGCGACAACCAGCTGACCATCGAGGAGAAGAAGGCGATCACGCGGTACGTCCGCTACATCACCGAGGCCGAGGACGTCGGCGGCGCCGGGCTCGGGCGCTACGGCCCGCTCACCGAGGGCCTGGTCGTCTGGGTCGTCGGTGTCGTCGCGCTCGTCGGACTCACCCTGTGGATCGGAGCCCGCGCGTGACCACCCCTCCGCACCAGCCCGAACCAGGTTCCATCCGCGACCGGCTCTCCTCGCCACGGCCTTCTGAGCAGGCCAGTGGCCCCGGTGACTCGCGTACCTCCGACGTGTCTGAGAGCAGCTTCGAGAACGGCGACAGCGCCGGCGATCTCGCCGCTGAGGGCCGCGGGCACAAGCAGATTCACGCTGCCATGGCACCCGAGCCGGAGGGTCTCGAGCGACACGCCATGCTCAGTGACCGCGACGCCAAGATCGCCGAGCGCAAAGTCGCTTCGCTCTTCCTGCTCGCCCTGCTCGGAGTGATCGGCTTCGTCGTCACGTTCTTCGCCGTCGAACAGGAGTTCGGCAAGGACGGGAACACCTGGTTCACGCCCCTGCTCGGCACGTTCATGGCAGTGGCGCTCGGCGGCATCGGCGCAGGCGCGGTGCTCTGGGCCAAGCTGCTGATGGTCGACGAGGAGGCCGTTCAGGAGCGGCACGACTTCGGCTCCTCAGCCGATGAGCGGGCCGCGACGTCCAAGGCCCTCAAGCAGGGCCTGGCAGACACCGGTCTCCCACGGCGCAAGCTGCTCCGCAACAGCCTGCTGCTCGGGGCCGGTTCGCTCGCCCTGCTCCCCCTGCCGTTCGTCGGGTTCCTCGGGCGCTTCCAGAACAAGGAGCGCATCCTCGCCACGACCGGTTGGGAGAAGGGCGCCCGACTGATCCGCCAGAACGGCACCCCCGTCAAGCTGGGGGACCTCCAGATCGGCGGCGTCGAGAGCGTGTACCCCGATGTGGAGGAGGGGACCCACCGGGCCGACTCCCCCGCCTTGCTGATCCGCATGCGTCCTGAGGAGCTGCAGCTCGAGGGCGAGAAGCAGGAGTGGGCCTACCAGGGCCACATCGTCTACTCCAGCATCTGCACCCACCTGGGCTGTCCGGTCAAGCTCTACGAGCAGCAGACGCACAACCTGTTCTGCCCCTGCCACCAGTCGACGTTCAAGGCCGATCAGGGCGCCAAGGTCATCTTCGGCCCGGCCGCCCGGGCCCTGCCTCAACTGGCGATCTCAGTGGATGACGAGGGATACTTCATTGCCGAAGGCGACTTCTCCGAGCCAGTCGGTCCGAGCTACTGGGAGCGTGGCTGATGAGTGTTCTCGAGAAGGGCGCAGACACCACTGCGGGCTGGTTCGATGACCGCCTCGGTGGTGCCGGCTACATCCGCAAGAGCCTGAACAAGGTCTTCCCGGACCACTGGTCCTTCATGCTGGGCGAGATCGCGCTCTACTCGTTCATCATCCTGCTGCTGACCGGCACCTACCTCTCGTTCTTCTACACCCCCTCGCTCACCGAGGTGGTCTACGACGGGAGCTACGTCCCGCTCAAGGGCGTGACGATGTCGCAGGCCTACGCCTCGACGCTGGACATCAGCTTCGACGTACGCGGTGGCCTGATCATGCGTCAGATCCACCATTGGGCGGCGCTGCTGTTCATGGCGTCGATCGTCGTGCACCTGGCCCGGGTGTTCTTCACCGGCGCGTTCCGCAAGCCGCGTGAGCTCAACTGGGTCATCGGCACGCTCCTGCTGGTCATGGGCATCGTCGAGGGGTTCGCCGGCTACTCGCTGCCGGACGACCTGCTCTCCGGCACCGGCGCCCGCATCGCGAACGGCATCGCGCTGTCGATCCCGGTGATCGGTTCCTGGGCAGCGTTTCTCGTCTTCGGCGGCGAATACCCCGGCACCGCGATCCTCGACCGGCTGTACGCCCTGCACATCTTCGTGGTGCCGCTGGCGATCCTCGGCCTGATCACCTTCCACATGCTGATGATCTGGTACCAGAAGCACACCCAGTTCGCCGGCCCCGGCCGCACCGAGCACAACGTGGTCGGCTCCCGGCTCTTCCCCGGCTACGCCGCCAAGGCCGGTGGTTTCTTCTTCCTCGTCTTCGCGGTGCTGGCCGCCCTCGGGGGGCTCGCCCAGATCAACCCCGTGTGGCTGTACGGGCCGTACAACCCCTCTCAGGTCTCGGCCGGCTCGCAGCCGGACTGGTACGTCGGGTTCCTCGACGGCTCGACCCGGCTCATGCCTCCGTGGGAGATCAGCGGCTTCGGCTACACCGTGCCGCTCAGCGTGCTCATCCCGACGGTGGTCCTGCCCGGCATCCTGTTCACGATCCTGGGGCTCTACCCCTGGATCGAGGCCAGGCTCAGCAAGGACCACGGCTACCACAACCTGCTGGACCGGCCGCGCGACGTCCCGGTCCGCACGGCCATCGGTGCCATGACGATCGCCTTCTACGTGGTCCTCATGATCGCCGGCGGCAACGACGTCATCGCATCGGTCTTCCACCTGAGCATCAACTCGATGACCTGGGTGCTTCGGATCGGGTTGTTCGTCATCCCGCCGGTCGTCTACTTCCTCACCAAGCGCGCTTGCCTGTCGCTGCAGCGTAGCGACCAGGAGCTCGTCCACCACGGCATCGAGTCGGGCACGATCCGGCGCCTGCCCAACGGGGAGTTCGTCGAGGAGACCGTGCCGCTGCCCGACGTCTACCAGGTCGGCATGACCGGGGTGGAGGCCGAGGCGCTCGACGCCGGGCCCGAGACGCCGGCACCGGTCGGCCCTGGCTACGAGCAGCCCCAGCTCGAGCAGGCCGCTGACCGCGACGGCTTCTTCCGCCCCCGGCGCAAGCGCGAACAGGTGCCCGTCGAGACGAACGCGCCTGCGCTCGAGGAGACCGGTAGCCGAAAGATCTGAGCCCGGAGAACGTCCCGCAGAGGCCCCGCCCCCCGCAAGGGGGCGGGGCCTCGGTACCGGCCCACCGCATCGGCAGCCTCCGTCGACGGACGCGAGAGGCATGGTTCGTGGTGGGTTCGACGACCACCTCCCTCCACACGACGACAGATGGCCTCGACATCGCCACACGTTCAGGTCTCGACGACGGCCTGACGGTTGCCGTCACGGGCCCTCATATCGCGGGCGAGCACCCTGCTCGGCATGTACGGCACCAGCGCAGTCGTGGCAGACCGGCTGCTCCGCGCCGGCGTGCGCTGAGCGCTCACCCAGGGCAGAGCTGCCGCACCCGCACCGCTCAGGACTCGTGTGCTCGCGCAGCGCAGCCCTCAGGGCGATCCATGGACCCGCTCCCCCGTGCGCGCTGTCGTGCGCCCGGGGAGCGGGTCGCCCGCGTGAGCACATCGGACTCGCGGACGTCCGATCGTGAAGGGGTCAGGGACCGGCCGGCACGTGCGTCGACCGAGCAGGGCGCCTCGCCCAGACGGTGCCGGGACTCCGCGTCGACCCCGCCGGCATGTCCGGGCGCTTCTGCGGGCGCGAGATGAGGCGGCGTGCGCTGTCGATGGCTCCTCGCCGCAGACGTGCCCAGCCCTTGGCGGGGCCTACGCACCCGGCAGGCCGGACGCACCCTGGTGGAGGAAGGGGGTCGTGGTCGCCAGCTCATGGAAGCCCAGTCGGCGCAGGATCGGCCGGCTGTCGGCCGTGGCGTCCACCTGCAGGTAGCGGAACCCCTCGGCCGACGCCAGCGCCGCCCGGTGGGCGACGAGGGCGCGGAACAGGCCTCGCCTCCGCCACTCCGGCAGGGTGCCGCCGCCCCAGATGCTCGCGAAGTCCGTACCGCGGGCGAACTCGACCCGCCCGGCTGAGACCGCGACCCCGTCGACGACAGCGAGTGCGGCAGCTGCGGTCGGTGGGTCAGCCCGGAGCTGCGCAGCCAAGACCCGGCCGACCGCCGAGTGGTCCCCGCCGAACACCTCGTCATGCAGACGCACCAACGCGGCGACGCCCTTGTCGTCGACGACCGGGACGAGGAGCACCCCATCGGGAACGACGGGATCCAGAGCAAGCTCCGCGAGCTCGGCCACCATCAGCGTCTCGGACGGCTCGGCGGTGAGGCCGGCTGCCCTCAGCCGGCGAGGTAGGTCGGGGGGCAAGTCGTAGGAGTAGTGCTTCCACTCCCAGGCTGCGCCGAGCGAAGCGAACCGGTTGACCTGCTCAGCAACCACCCGGTCGGCACTGGAGGCGTCCAGATCGCTCCACAGGACCGCGTGCCAACCGTCGTCCCCGACCAGGCGGACCGCCAGGTTGGTCCGTTCCACCAGCTCCCCCGGCTGATCGGGGCACAGCCTCTGGCGGACCTGCCTGTCGTAGGCCAGCCGCACCTCGAGGGGGTTCACACCTCAGACGGGCCGCGCACGAGGCGTGGGCCTACTCCCCGAGGAACTTGCGGATGCTGGTGGGTCGCTCGCCCATGGCGGCGAGGGTCCCGACCGTGTGGCCCTGACTGCGGTTGATCCCGACGTAGTACTCGAAGAGCAGGCCGAAGGTGCTTGTCAGGAGCATGATGCCGCCGATCATCACCAGGAACGGCCCGATCACCGTGCCGACCATCGTGATGGCGAACGACGCCGCCATCGCGATGGGCCACCAGGAGTGCGGCGAGAAGAAGCCGACCTCGCCGGAGCCCTCGCTGATCTCGGCATCGGGCCGGTCCTCAGGGCGGGCGTCCATGCGCTTGGCCGTGAACAGCAGGTAGAACGCCACCATCGCTGCCAGCCCGATCGACATGATCAGGCAGGCGGTGCCGGTCGGGTCCCTGGAGAAGTACCAGTAGATCGCCGTGGCGGGTACGAGGAAGACCCCGATGAACCCGAAGACGTAGCCCTCGACCTTCATCGGGTGACCTCTGCTTCCGGTGAGGCGTGGAAGTCGGCCTTGCCTGCGACCTGCGGGTAGTGCAGGTCGAAGGCCGGCCGCTCCGAGCGGATGCGCGGCATGGTGACGAAGTTGTGCCGAGGGGGCGGGCAGGACGTCGCCCACTCGAGGGAGTTGCCGAAGCCCCAGGGGTCGTCGCCGACGGCCTTCTCCCCGCGCCGGAAGCTCACGACCACGTTGTAGATGAAGGGCAGCGTCGAGGCTCCGAGCACGAACGCCCCGACTGACGACACCATGTTGAGCGTCGTGAAGCCGTCGCTCGGCAGGTAGTCGACGTAGCGGCGAGGCATGCCCTCAGCACCCAGCCAGTGCTGGACGAGGAAGGTCATGTGGAAGCCGATGAACAGCGTCCAGAAGTGCACTTTGCCGAGCCGGTCGTTCATCATCCGTCCGGTGAACTTCGGGAACCAGTAGTAGGTGCCGCCGAAGAACGCGAACACGGCCGTGCCGAACACCACGTAGTGGAAGTGGGCGACGACGAAGTAGGTGTCGGTCACGTGGAAGTCGATCGGCGGGCTGGCCAGCAGCACCCCGGTCAAGCCCCCGAGCAGGAAGGTGATCAGGAAGCCGAGGCAGAACAGCATGGGCGTCTCGAAGGTGATCTGCCCTCGCCACATCGTGCCGATCCAGTTGAAGAACTTCACCCCCGTGGGCACAGCGATCAGGAAGCTCAGGAAGGCGAAGAACGGCAGGAGCACCGCACCGGTCGCGAACATGTGGTGGGCCCACACAGTCAGCGAGAGGGCGCCGATGGAGATCGTCGCGAACACGAGCCCCTTGTAACCGAACACCGGCTTGCGGCTGAACACCGGGATGATCTCGGTGATGATCCCGAAGAACGGCAGCGCGATGATGTAGACCTCGGGATGGCCGAAGAACCAGAACAGGTGCTGCCACAAGATGGCGCCCCCGTTGTCGGCGTTGTAGATCTGCGACCCGAGGTGACGGTCGGCCAGCAGCGCGAAGAACGCAGCGGTGATCACCGGGAAGGCCAGCAGGACCAGGATCGACGTCACGAGGATGTTCCAGGTGAAGATCGGCATCCGGAACATCGTCATGCCGGGCGCGCGCAGCGTGATGATCGTGGTGATGAAGTTGACCGCACCCAGGATCGTCCCGAGGCCCGAGGTCAGCAGCCCGATGATCCACAGGTCAGACCCGAGGTTGGGCGACCTGATGACGTCGTTGAGCGGCGCGTAGGCGTACCAACCGAACGACGCCGCACCCTCGGGCGCGAGGAAGCCGGCCACGACGGTCAGCCCACCGAACAGGTAGAGCCAGTACGAGAAGGCGTTCAGGCGCGGGAAACTCATGTCCGGCGCACCGATCTGCAGCGGCATGATGAAGTTCGCGAAGCCGTAGGCGGCAGGCGGTGCGAACAGGAACATCATGATCGTGCCGTGGATCGTGAAGAGCTGGTTGTACTGCTCGGGACTGACGATGTCCAAGCCGGGCCGGGCGAGCTCGGCGCGGATGACCATGGCCATCGCCCCCGCCGCCAGGAAGAAGGCGAACGAGGTGCACAGGTAGAGCAGACCGATGGTCTTGTGGTCCGTGGTCGTCAGGATCTTGGTGAACTTCGACCCGGGTGCAACGCGCGGGCGGCGCACGTGCACCGGGACGCTGGCATCGGCGAGCAGGGTCATTCGCGTCTCCCGTCGATCTGCTCTGCGGCTTCCTCAGCGGTGCGGACGGCCCCGGCAGCCGGTCCCAGGATCTTGTTCGCCGGGTCGCGCTCGAGTTGCGCGACGTAGTCGTCGTAGGCCTGGGCGGACACGGCCTTGACGGAGAAGTTCATGGCTGAGTGCTTCTCGCCGCAGAGCTCGGCGCAGCGCCCGATGTAGGTCCCCTCCTTCGTGATCGTGATCTCGAAGACGTTCTCGCGCCCCGGGACGACGTCGCGCTTGAACAGGAACTTCGGCACCCAGAACGAGTGGATGACGTCGGGCGAGGTCTCGACGAAGCGGATCCGCTGGCCGATCGGCAGCACCAGCTGGGCCGGCTGACCGGGCTGCCCGGTGACCTGGACGCCCTGCTCCTCGTGGCGGAAGGTCCAGTTCCACTGGAACCCGACCACGCCGATCGTGACGTCTGCGCCGCCCTCATCCTCCTCGTTCACGAAGTTCTGCGTGACCGTCGTGTAGTAGAAGAGCACCGCGATGATGACGAACGGGATCGCGGTGTAGAGGACCTCGACCGGCAGGTTGTAGCGCACCTGGCGCGGCAGCTGGTCGCCGGTCTTGCGGTAGCGGACCATCGCGAAGATGATCATCAACGAGACGGCCACACCCACCACGGTGGCCGCGGCCACGGACCCGAGCCACAGCCTGTAGATCTCCTCGGCTTCCTCGGTCACCGGCTTCGGAAAGCCCAGGGACAGCCCGTTCTCATAGGCATCACGCGCACTGCAACCCGACGCCAGCAGCGTGGTCGGGACGAGTACCGCGGCCAGCCGCGCGCTCGTGCGGGACCGGCGTGGCGCAACCGGGGAGGGGGACACGCTCAACCTCTCGAGCCTTCCTGACAGCGGACGGGAGGCGGGCCCCAGGGACTGGCCGAAGCACTGTGACGAGAGCGCCGCGAGGACCCTGATTCCTGCGGTGCCGAGCGTATCCCAGGGTCTCCCGACGCTCCTGCTGGGGCTCGCCAGGCTCGACCACGGCGGGGCTGCGCGGCAGAGCGGGACTAGTTTTAGCCCATGAGCGGCTACCTCGACGCAGCCGCCGGACTGCCCCTGTCCCCGGCCGGCCGGGAGGCGCTGCTCGCCGCCCTCGACGACGGGTGGGCAGACCCCTCCCGCCTCTACGGCGCGGCCCGCAGGGCCCGCCTCCTGCTCGACGGGGCGCGCGAGGCCGTCGCAGCCTCCCTCGGCGCCCGCCCCGACGAGGTCTCGTTCACCCCCTCCGGCACGCTCGCGGCGCACCTGGCTGTCCTTGGCACCCTGGCCGGCCGCGCCGCCGTGGGCAGGCACGTCGTCCAGTCGGCCGTCGAGCACTCCTGCGTCCTGTCGGCCACCGATCACTGCGCCGGAGAGGTCAGCACTGTCCCCGTCGACGCCGTCGGCCGGGTCGACCCGACAGCGTTCGGCGGAGCCCTGCGGCCCGACACGGCGCTGGCCTGCCTGATCAGTGCGAGCCACGAGGTCGGCACGACCCAGCCGGTCGCCGCCGCCGCCGCCGCCTGCCTCGAGGCAGGGGTCCCCCTCCTGGTCGACGCAGCGCAGTCGGTGGGCCGGGCCCGCGTCCCCGAGGGCTGGTCGCTGCTGACTGCCAGCGCCCACAAGTGGGGCGGCCCGTCCGGGGTGGGAGTGCTGACCGTCCGCACAGGCACCCGGTGGCGTGCCCCGCTGCCGCCCGACGAGCGCGAAGGGGGTCGTGTCCCCGGGGCTCCTTCCCTGCCGCTGGTCCTGTCCGCTGCCGTGGCGCTCGAGGCCGCGCTCGGCGAGGCCGACGCCGAGGACGCCCGGCTGCGACCCCTGGTCGACCGCCTGCGCGAGCAGATCCCTGCGACTGTGCCGGACGTCGAGGTGGTGGGCGACCCGGTCGACCGCCTCCCCCACCTGCTGACCTTCTCCTGCCTCTACCTCGACGGGGAGTCGCTGCTGGCAGCCCTCGACCGGGAGGGGTTCGCGGTCAGCAGCGGCTCGAGCTGCACGGCGTCGACGCTGGAGCCCAGCCACGTCCTGGCGGCGATGGGGGCGCTGACCTCCGGCAACGTACGTGTGTCGCTGTCGCGGGAGACGACCGAGCAGGACGTCGACCGCTTCCTGGCCGTGCTGCCCGGCGTGGTCGCGAGCCTCAGACGGGACGCGGGGGCGGACGACCTGTGAGGGGCGACCCGGCGCAGGACGTGCAGGTGGTCGACTGCCTCGGCCGCCCCTGCCCCGTCCCGGTCATCGAGCTGGCCCGCGCGCTCCCGACTCTCGAGGTCGGTGCGTCGATCGACGTACTCAGCGACGACCCTGCTGCCCGGCTGGACATCCCGGCCTGGTGCCGCATGAAGGAGCAGGAGTTCGTCGGGGCGACACCGGCGCCGGTCGGAACGGCCTACCGCGTACGTCGTGCGCGCTGACGTCGTCCGCTGACGTCGTTCAGGGCATGTGCGGAGCGACCTCAGCGGCGGCCTCGTCGCCGTAGGCCTGCGCGAGGCGGCGGGAGAAGCTCGCCGGGGTGAAGGTGTACTCCTGCGTGCCCACGGTCTCGAGGACGTAGGTCGCCAGCACCGCCCCGACCTGGGCCGACCGCTCCAGGCCGAGCCCCCACCCGGTAGCCGTGAGGAACCCGGCCCGGAACCCGTCGCCGACACCCGTCGGGTCGGCGAGCTCGGACGCGCGGGCGGCGGCCACCCGGATCGGCTCCTCCCCCGTGCGCTCGACCAGCAGGCCGTCGGCGCCCGAGGTGGTGATGCGGGTGCCGACTCGGTCGAGCACCTCGTCGGCGCTCCACCCGGTCTTGTCGCGCACCAGCTGGGCCTCGTAGGCGTTGTGCAGCAGGTAGGTCGCGCCGTCGACGAGGGCCCGGATCGCCTCACCGTCCAGGAACGCGAGCTGCTGCGAAGGGTCGGCCGCGAACGGGACGCCGCGGTCCCGGCAGCTCGCCGAGTGGCGCAGCATCGCCCCCGGGTCGTCCGGGGCGATGACGACCAGGTCGACCTCGCCGACGTCTGCGATGTCGATGTGCGCCGCCCCTGACATGGCACCGGGGTAGAAGGTGGCGATCTGAGCGTGGTCGCGGTCCGTGGTGCAGGTGAAGCGAGCTGACGCCTGGTCGGGGCTGACCCGGACGTGGGTCGTGTCGACGGCGTGCTCCTGCAGCCACGCCAGGTAGTCGGCCGCGTCCTTGCCGACCGCCCCGACCAGGAGCGGTCGGGCCCCGAGCACCCCCATGCCGAAGGCGATGTTGGCCCCCGTGCCGCCGCGCCGGACCTGCAGGTCACTGGCGAGGAAAGACAAGGACACGTGGCTGAGCTGGTCGGCGAGCAGCGACTCGGAGAACCGGCCCTCGAAGGTGAACAGGTGGTCGGTCGCGATGGACCCGGCGACGGCGATGCGCATCCGGCGAAACTACCGGGCGCCGCCGCGCGGCCCGATCGAGGCGCCGTGCTGTTCCAGCACGTTACCGATACGTAGGCCTTGCTCAGAGGTGGTGCGTGGCGCACCGTCGACGCATGACCACGTCGACACCTGTCCCCGCTGACGTCGAGCCCTCGTCGATCATCGACCTGATGCAGGACTGCCGGGAGGTCTCCGGCGTCCTGGGCGCGTCCCCGCCGGTCGTGCGGCTGCCGGACACGAGGGCCCCGATACGGGTGGACATCGACGCCCTGACCGCCGCCGGGCTCGACGGCTACGGCGACTACGGCAGCTAGGCGACTCCAGCAGCCAGGGAGTCCAGCAGCGAGAGAGCTAGACCCGCTCGACCAGCAGGCTGGCGCCCTGACCGACGCCGACGCACATGGTGGCGAGGCCCCGCTGGCCCTGCTCCCGCTCGAGGCGCCCGAGCAGCGTCACGACGAGGCGGGCTCCGCTCGAGCCCAGCGGGTGGCCGAGCGCGATGGCGCCGCCGTCGGCGTTGAGGGTCTCGAGGTCGAGACCGAGCCGCCGGGCACTGGCGAGGACCTGGACGGCGAAGGCCTCGTTGAGTTCGACGGCGTCGAGCTGGCTGACGGCCCAGCCGGCCCGGGCCAGCGCCTTCTCGGTGGCGGGGACGGGGCCGAGCCCCATGAGCTGCGGCTCGACTCCCGCGGCGGCGCCGGTCACCACGCGAGCGCGAGGGGTGAGGCCCAGGCGGCGCACGGCCTGCTCGCTCGCGACGACAACAGCACTCGCGCCGTCCGAGAGCGGGCTCGAGGAGCCGGCCGTGACCACGCCGTCCTTGACGAAGGCGGGCCTGAGGGCCGCGAGCTTGTCCATCGTGGTCGCCCGCGGCGTCTCGTCGGCCGTCACGTCGCCCCTGGCGGTGGGTACGGGGACCAGCTCGGCGTCGAACGCACCGTTGGAGATGGCTTTGGCCGCCCGCTCCTGGCTCTGCAGGCCGAAGGCGTCCGAGTCCTCTCGGGTGATGCCGTCGAGCTGCGCCACCCGCTCGGCGGTCTCGCCGAGGGTGATCGTGTGCTCCGGGTCGTGGCGGCCGTTGACGAAGCGCCACCCGAGGGCGGTGTCGTGCACCTCGCCGGGCTTGGCCCACGGCGTACCCGGCTTGGCCATGACCCACGGCGCCCGGGTCATCGACTCGACCCCGCCCGCGACGACGATCTCGGCCTCGCCGGACTTGATGGCCTGCGCGGCGTTGGTTATGGCCGTCAGGCCGGACGCGCAGAGCCGGTTGACGGTGTAGGCGCTCACGCCGGTCGGGAGCCCGGCCAGCAGGGACGCCATGCGGGCGACGTTGCGGTTGTCCTCGCCGGCCTGGTTGGCGGCGCCGAGGATCACCTCGTCGACCTGGTCCGGGTCGACGCCCGCACGGCGTACGGCCTCGGCCACGACGAGTGCGGCGAGGTCGTCGGCCCGCACCGACGACAGAGCACCGCCGTAGCGACCGACGGGGGTACGGACTCCACCAATCAGGAATGCCTCAGCCATGGGCCGATCCTAAGGGGACGCCCGGCACGCCGACGGCGCCGGGCCCCGGGGGGCGCGGCGCCGGGCGGCCCCGGGGGGCGCGGCGCCGTCGACCCAGCTTCCAGAGCAGTGCTGTCAGGTCAGCAAGCCGTCAGTGGAAGGACTCACCGCAGGCGCAGGAGCCACCGGCGTTCGGGTTGTCGATGGTGAAGCCCTGCTTCTCGATCGTGTCCACGAAGTCGATCGTCGCTCCGGCGAGGTAGGGGACGCTCATGCGGTCGACGACGACCTTGACGCTGCCGTCCTCGCCGTAGGCCTGGACAGCGTCGCCGTCGAGTGAGCGCTCGTCGAAGAACAGCTGGTAGCGCAGGCCCGAGCAGCCCCCGGGCTGCACCGCCACACGCAGCGCCAGGTCGTCGCGACCCTCCTGCGACAGCAGCGCTTTGACCTTGGCAGCAGCCGGGTCGGACAAGACGACGCCGACGGCGGACTCGGTGGCGGTCTCGGGAGAGGTGGTCTCCGGGGCGGTCATGGTGCCTCCGTGGGGCTCGCCGACCTCGTACCCGCTGTCGGGTGGGCCGGATGGGTGTCCTTCGGGTCAACGCACTGGCGCGCCGGACCCTTCCACTGTCGCACGACCGGGCGGGGACCACTGTCGGGCGACCCGCGCGGTCAGCGCCTCGAGCTCCTCGGCCGGCCGCTCCATCGCCTGCTCGACGCCGCACGCGTCCTCGAGGGAGTAGGCCGCCTCGATGCCGGCGGCGCCGAGCTCGCGGCGGCCGACCCGGACTGAACCGGCGAGGACCAGGCACGGGACGGCCTGCTCCCCCGCGAGTGCGGCGACACCCGAGACCACCTTGCCGGCGAGGCTCGAGGCGTCGAAGGTGCCCTCCCCCGTGACGACGAGGTCGGCCGCCGCGACCCGGGCGGCCAGCCGGACCGCGTCCACGACGAGCGCGAGGCCCGAGGTGCGGGTCGCTCCGAGGGCGAGCAGGGCCGCGCCTGTGCCGCCACCCGCTCCGGCGCCAGGGTCCTCGCGCACGCGGACGCCCAGGTGCTCCTCGAGCGCGTCGGCCCAGCGAGCTAGCGCACCGTCGAGCAGCGCGACGTCCTCGCGGCTCGCCCCCTTCTGCGGACCGAAGACGGCGGAGGCGCCACGCAGGCCCAGCAGCGGGCTGTCCACATCCGTGGCTGCGACCAGCTCGACCGAGGCGAGTCGCGGGTCGGGTCGCCCGCCGAGGCCCGCCAGCTTGCGCAGCGGGCTCCCACCTGGCGCCAGCTCCTCCCCCGCGGCGTCCCGGAGGACGAGACCGAGCGCCACGAGGAGCCCGGCGCCACCGTCGTTGGTGGCGCTCCCGCCCAGTCCCACGACGATCCGCGTCGCCCCCGCGTCCAGTGCTGCGAGCACGAGCTCCCCGACCCCGTACGACGTGCTGCCCCTCACGTCCCGCTGCGCCGGCGCCACCAGGTGCAGTCCACACGCAGCGGCGCTCTCGACGTAGGCCGTGGAGCCGTCCAGGAGCAGGCCAGCCGGTACCGGGCGACCGAGGGGGTCGTGGACGAGCACACGGCGGTGACTCGCTGCCGGGAGCGCCACTGCCAGGACGTCGACGAAGCCAGGGCCGCCGTCGGACAGGGGCGCGACGTCCAGCTCGTCGTGCGGCGAGGACGTACGCCAGCCGGCAGCCATCGCGCCAGCGGCCGCTGCAGGGCTCAGGGTGCCGCCGAAGCCGTCGGGAGCGATCAGCACGCGCACCTGGCCACCCTCGCACGATCGTCGCCTCCGCCAGGCCCCGCCGGAGCAGCACAGCGGGAAGGGACCTGAGCCCTCCCGTGTTATCGTCTTTGCGACGCTATCCCAGGCGTCCGGACGAGGAGCTCTCCCGTGACGCGACTCCCTTCGACGGCAGCCCCCGAGGCGGCGCGCCCGGAACTCGAGCTGATGCCCGGCGTGGAGCCGACCCCGCTCGCCCTGCTGCTGCTCGGCCGTCAGCGCGACCCCGACTCCGAGCGCGGCGTCGACTGCCCCGGCGAGCTGCCGGCGGCCTCCGACCCCACGCTGGTGGAGCGAGCTCGGGCGGCGAAGGCCGCGCTCGGCGACCGCGTCTTCGTCCTCGGTCATCACTACCAGCGCGACGAGGTCATCGAGTTCGCCGACGTGACCGGAGACAGCTTCCGGCTGGCCCAGCAGGCAGCTGCCCGCCCGGACGCGGAGTTCATCGTGTTCTGCGGCGTGCACTTCATGGCCGAGTCGGCCGACATCCTCACCGGACCCGAGCAGGCCGTGCTGCTGCCCGACCTCGCTGCCGGGTGCTCGATGGCCGACATGGCGACCTTCGAGCAGGTGGAGCGTTGCTGGGAGGACCTCACCGCGGCCGGGGTCGCGGCCGACACGGTGCCGGTGAGCTACATGAACTGCAGCGCGGCGATCAAGGGCTTCACCGGGCGTCACGGCGGAACCATCTGCACCTCGTCCAACGCCAAGCGCGCACTCGAGTGGGCTCTCTCCCGCGGGAGCAAGGTGCTGTTCATGCCCGACCAGCACCTGGGCCGCAACACGGCCGTGCTCGAGATGGGGCTGACCCTCGAGGACTGCGTGGTCTACGACCCGCACAAGCCCGGAGGCGGTCTGACGGTCGAGCAGCTCCAGGCGGCCACCATGATCCTGTGGAAGGGGCACTGCTCGGTCCACGGGCGGTTCACGGTCGACTCGGTGCGCGACGTGCGCGAGCGGGTCCCGGGGGTGAACGTCCTGGTGCACCCGGAGTGCAAGCACGAGGTCGTCCAGGCAGCCGACCTCGTCGGGTCGACGGACTTCATCATCAAGGCCCTCGACGCTGCCCTGGCCGGCAGCGCGTGGGCGATCGGCACCGAGCTGAACCTGGTCCGCCGCCTCGCCAAGGCGCACCCCGACAAGACCGTCGTCTTCCTCGACAAGACCGTCTGCTTCTGCTCGACCATGAACCGGATCGACCTGCCGCACCTGGTGTGGACGCTCGAGTCGCTCGTCGAGGGACGGGTCGTCAACCAGATCACCGTCGAGCCTGAGACGGCTCGCTACGCCAAGGCGGCCCTCGACCAGATGCTCGCGCTGCCCTGATCCGCGCGTGGCCTGACGGGGCCGGGTCCGTCAGTAGTCTGGGCGCGTGACGACTGCGGCGCGCCTGTGACTACTCCCACCGGCAGCGGACCCACCGGCAAGGGACCCATCGGCAAGGGCCGTCCCACGCCCAAGCGCAGCGAGGCCCGAGGCCGCCGTACGGGACCCGTCGCGCCGCCGCCCCAGACCCGCAAGGAAGCTGCCCAGCGGGCTCGCGACGCGGCCGCCGCCTCCCGTACCCGGATCAAGGAGGGCGCCGCCCGCGGGGAGGACCGCTACCTGGCCCCCCGCGACGCCGGACCCGTCCGAGCAGCTGTGCGGGACATCGTCGACTCCCGACGCAACGTCGGGGTCCTGCTCCTGCCGCTCGCGGTGGTCCTCGTGATCGCGCAGGTCACGGCCAGCGCGACAGGCAACCGGCGGATCCTGGACCTGGCGCTGACCATCTGGCTCGCAGGCCTGCTGGTGCTGGCTGCCGACCTGGTGCTGACTGCCGTGGCGATCCGCCGGGTGGCGCGCGAGCTGGCTCCTGGTGAGCGCACCGGCCGGCACATCGGCTACGGACTGCTGAGGTCCACCGTGATCCGTCGCTTCCGCCTCCCGCCGGCCAGGGTCTCCCCCGGACGCGCCGTCAAGGACTGACCGACGTACGGTCGACGCATGGAATTCCGGCGCCTAGGGCGCAGTGGCATGAAGGTCTCCGAGATCAGCTACGGCAACTGGCTGACCCACGGCTCGCAGGTGGAGGCCGAGCAGGCGACCGCCTGCGTGCGGGAGGCGCTCGACGTCGGCATCACGACGTTCGACACCGCCGACGTCTACGCCGGCACCAAGGCCGAGACGGTCCTCGGTGAGGCGCTGCGCGGCACGCGCCGCGAGTCGATCGAGCTGTTCACCAAGGTCTACTGGCCGACGGGGGCCGGGCAGAACGACCGCGGCCTGTCCCGCAAGCACATCCTCGAGTCCTGCAACGCCTCGCTCACCCGACTGCAGACCGACTACGTCGATCTCTACCAGGCGCACCGGTTCGACTACGAGACGCCGCTGGAGGAGACGCTCCGGGCGTTCGACGACCTGGTCCGCGCCGGCAAGGTCCACTACATCGGCGTCAGCGAGTGGAAGGCGTCGGAGATCGCGGCGGCCCTCGAGATCGCCGAGTCGATGGGCTTCGACCGCATCGTGTCGTCGCAGCCGCAGTACTCCATGCTCTGGCGGGTCATCGAGGACGAGGTCGTCCCCCTGTGCGAGAAGGAGGGGATCGGCCAGATCGTCTGGTCCCCCATCGCGCAGGGCGTGCTGACCGGCAAGTACCTCCCCGGCGCGCCCTTGCCCGAAGGCTCGCGGGCGACGGACGCCACCGGTGCCGGCTTCATCAAGGGCTTCCTGCGCGACGAGGTGCTCGAGAAGGTGCAGCGGCTCAAGCCGCTTGCCGACGAGGCCGGGCTCACCCTGGCCCAGCTCGCCATCGCCTGGGTCCTCGCAAACCCCAACGTCTCGTCGGCCATCGTCGGCGCCAGCCGGCCGGAGCAGGTGCGGGACAACGCCGCAGCCGCCGGCAAGAAGCTCGACGCCGACCTGCTGACCGCGATCGACGACGTGCTCGGCGACGTCGTGGAGCGGGACCCCGCCAAGACGAAGAGCCCGGCCGAGCGCCCCTGACCGGGCAGCAGCTGGACGTTCTGCGCGCGCGAGCGTTCGCCGGTGCCTGATGCGGGGGACGTGACGCTGGCGTCCTACCAGTCCGCAGCAGACGCCTACCGCAGCGGCAGCGCCCTGGCCACGGCCTGCGGTCCTCGCCCACCTCGACGCGCTGGCCATCCTGGTCCCGGGCGGGCACGTCCTCGAGCTCGGCAGCGGACCGGGCCGGGATGCCGAGCACCTCGAGCGCTCCGGACTGCGCGTCGACAGGACCGACGCGACACCCGCGTTCGTCGAGCAGATGGTGGCCGACGGCCACGAGGCCCGCCTGCTCGATCTGCGCCGCGATGCGCTCGGCGGGTCGTACGACGCTGTCCTCGCGAACGCCGTCCTGCACCACCTCGACCGGGCCGAGCTGGGAAGCGTGCTGCTGCGCTGCCGCGAGGCGGTGCGGGGCGCCGGCCTGCTGGCGTTCAGCACCAAGGAGGGCGACGGCGAGCACTGGAGCGAGCACAAGCTGGGCCTCCCGCGGCACTTCACCTTCTGGCGCGAGGGACCGCTACGCGAACTCCTGCGGGCCTCCGGCTGGACCGTCGTGTCCTGGCGGAACGAGCGGGGCCGCACGGAGCCGTGGTTCTACGTCATCGCTCAGGCGCTGAGCCCCATCGGCCCGTAGACGACCCGCTCGCCCTCGAGCAGGGTGACCTGAGCGACGCCCGCCTCGAGCAGCTCGCGCCAGAACTCGCCCACCCAGCTCTCGGCGTCGGCTTGGTTGGGGAACGGCTCCTGCGTCGGAGCCGAGTCGGTCGGGACGATCGTGGCCCCGCTCGGGTCTTCGTAGCGCCAGGTCCAGGCCATGCGTGCGTCCTCTCGGCAGGGAGTCGACCCCCAGTGTGAAGCGTCACCGGTCCGGCCGCGCGGCCGGTCCTGCCCCGCGCCGGACGGCCGCGACCACCTGCTCGGCGACCTCGTCCGGCGAGAGCGCCACGGTGTCCACCACCTGGTGGGCCACCGCGGCGAACAGCGGGTCGCGCTCGGACGCCATCGCGCGCAGGACCTCCAGCGGGGCCTCGTCCAGCCAGGGCCGGTGAGGAGCACCGAAGGCCCGCTCGGCCAGGGCGGCGACGGGTGGACGCAGCCAGACCACGTGCCCCCCGGCCCGCAGGCGAGCGCGGTCGACCGGGTCCAGCACGGTGCCGGCCGCGACACCCGCGACCAGCGGGGGCGGGGTCGCGAGCACGGCGGTGAGCACCTCGGACTCGGCGGCTCGCAGCCCGGGCAGCCCTTGGAGCGCCAGGAGCTCGGCAGCGGTCGAGCCCGTACGACGCTGCAGCTCCTCGTCGTTGTCCAGGCACGGCCAGCCGGTCCGGGCGGCGATCGCACGGCCCACGCTGGACTTGCCCGAGCCCATGAGGCCGACGAGCAGGATCCGGACCACCGCGAGTGTCACCGCACGTGCGACGGCACGAACGGTGGCCGCACGACCCGCATGCGCGAGGGCCGACCGCGTACGTCGACCGAGACCTCATCGCCCTCGCTCACGGAGGCGTCGAGCAGGGCGAGGCCGATCCCGACCCGGCGGGTCGGCGAGAAGGTGCCGCTCGTGACCGTGCCCACGGGTCCGCCCTCGGACTGGACCGGCATGCCAGAGCGGGGGATGCCGCGGTCGAGGGACTCAAGCCCGCGCAGGAGGCGGCGGGGGCCGGCCGACTTCTCGGCGAGCAGCGCCTCGCGCCCCCAGAAGCGCTCCTTGTCCCAGCCGACGGCCCACCCTGCCCGGGCCTGGACGGGGGTGATCTCCGACGAGAGGTCCTGCCCGTGCAAGGGGTAGCCCATCTCAGTGCGCAGCGTGTCGCGCGCCCCGAGGCCGCAGGGCAGCAGCCCGAGCGGCGCACCCTGAGCAAGCAGCGCGTCCCACAGGGACCCGGCGTCCTGCCAGCGCGGCAGCAGCTCGAAGCCCAGCTCACCGGTGTAGCCGGTCCGGCACACCACGACCGGGAGCCCTTCCCACTCGGTCGCGACGAACGACATGTAGCCGTGGTCGTTCGGCAACCCCAGAGCCGCGACGAGCTCGGCGCTGCGCGGCCCCTGGACGGCGAGCACGGCGAGGCTGCGGTGCAGGTCCTCGACCTCGAGACCGACCGGGGCGTCCTCCTGCAGGCGGCGGACCACCTGGCTCGAGTTCGCGGCGTTGGGGATGAGGAAGACCTCGTCCTCGCTGCGCACGTAGGCGATGAGATCGTCGACCACGCCGCCCTTCTCGTCGCAGCACAGGGTGTACTGCGCCTGGCCCGGTCCGACCCGGCGCAGGTCGTTGCTGAGCCGATCGTTGACGTAGTCGAGCGCTCCGGGCCCGCGCACCACCCCCTTGCCGAGGTGGCTCACGTCGAAGACGCCGACCGCCTCGCGGACAGCTGCGTGCTCCTTGAGCACGCCCCCACCGGGGTACTCGATCGGCATGTGCCAGCCGCCGAAGTCGGCGAGCTTGGCGCCGAGCGCCACGTGGCGGTCGTGCAAGGGCCCCTGCTGGAGGTCTGTCACGAGCCAGCAACCTACTTCGTGCGCGCCGCCAGGGCCCGGGCGAACGCTTCGAGCTGTCCGTCCTCGAGCCAGGCGCCGGTAGACACCCGCAAGACCGGCTCGTCGAGGTCGTTCGAGCGGCTCACCGGGATGGCGGAGGTGACGAAGCCGTCTTCGAGCAGCCCGGCCCGGGTGCCGAAGGGGTCGCCTCCGGACAGGGTGGTGATGCCGGTCGGCTCCCCCTGCGGCTCGCGGACCCTCCAGCCCCCCACGCCGGAGAGAAGCGAACGGGCCTGGTCCGCGAGCTGGTGGATGCGGGGAAGGAGCTCTGGGGTCCACTGCTCGAGCGCGGCGGCGAGGCCGACCCGGCCGGCCACGTGGGCCTCAGAGACCTCCCAGCGCCTGACCCCCGTCTCGCTGACCGCCGAGAGCGTGGGCGGCTCAACGAGAGCCGCCTGCACGACGGGGTCGACGACGGCGAAGCCCACGCCCCGCGGGCCGCAGAGCCACTTGCGCGAGGTGCCGACGTAGGCGGCGCACCCCGGCGGGACGGCGCTCTGGCCCAGCGCCTGGGCCACGTCGAGCAGAATCGGCGTGCCGGAGGCGAAGACGTCGGCGACGGGCTGGACGACCCCCCGCTGGCTGGCGACCTGGGGGAAGGTGACCAGGTCGAGGTCGCCCGGCACGTCCACGATGCGGCCGAGGTCGTCCACCGGGAGGACGACGCACTGCCAGCCCCGCTCGACCGACAGCCTCTCCAGCACGCGGGCGTTCGAGCCGTACTCACTGGGAACCGTCCCGATGCGCGACCCTCGAGGCAGGGGCCAGGCGGTGAGCAGGGTGGCGAACGCCGTGCCGGCTCCGTCGAGGAAGCAGACGTCGTCGCTGGTCAGCCCGAGCGCTGTGCCGAGCGCCTCTCGTCCGGCGTCGAGCACCGGTGCGGCGCGCTCCTGGGCGACGTAGGCCCCGAGCGCAGCCTCGCGGTGCAGGTGCGCCACCTCGGTGTCGAGCACCGCCCGTGAGACGCGCCCGCTGCCGGCGATGTCCAGGTGGACGACCGACGTGGGGACGCGGTCCTCCACCCACTCCTCGAAGCTCATGCCGCCGATGGTGTCAGGTGATGCTCTCAGGTCTTGACCGACAGGCTGACGCCGAAGTCGCCGGCGGCGTCGGTCCACCAGCCCTGGAGCTCCAGGCCGGCGGCGCCCACCTCGTCGCGGACCCGCTCGGGCCGGAACTTGGCGCTGATCTCGGTGTGGACCTGCTCCCCCTCGGCGAACTCGACGGTGAGGTCGAGGGCGGCGAGGTGGACCGTCTGAGCGCGGGCCGACTGCAGGCGCATCTCGATCCACTCGTGCTCGGCGTCCCACAGCGCGACGTGCTCGAACGCCTCGACGTCGGCATCGCCGTCCAGCTCGCGGTTGACCACCCGCAGGACGTTGCGGTTGAAGTCGGCCGTGACCCCCGTCGGGTCGTCGTAGGCGGCGACCAGGCGGGCCGGGTCCTTCACGATGTCGGTGCCCAGCAGCAGGGCATCACCCGGGGCCATTGACGCGGACAGCGCGCGCAGCAAGGTGGACCTCTGATCGGGCTGGAGGTTGCCGATCGTGCCGCCGAGGAAGGCGATCAGCCGGCGTCCGCCGGGTGGCAGCTCGGACAGGTGGCGTTCGAAGTCGCCGACAACCGCGTGGACCTCGACACCGGGGTACTCGTCGACGATCTGCTTGCTGGCCATGGTGAGGACGGACTCGTCGACGTCGAACGGCACGAAGCGGCGGAGCGTGCCGGCGTCGCGCAGAGCGTCCAGGAGCAGCCTCGTCTTCTCCGAGGTGCCGCTGCCCAGCTCGACCAGCGTGTCGGCGCTGGTCCGCTCGGCGATCTCGGCGGAGCGCTCGGCGAGCACCTCCCGCTCACAACGGGTGGGGTAGTAGTCCGGCAGCCGGGTGATCTCGTCGAACAGGACCGAGCCGCGGGCGTCGTAGAACCACTTGGGCGGCAGGGACTTGGGAGTCGCCGTGAGCCCCGCCCGCACGTCTGCCTCGAGCGCCTGCCGCAACGCGCCGGGGCCGAGGTGGTTGTCGAGCCGGATCATGCACGTCCTCCTGGTAGTGGGACGACGGTGCACCCGTCGCCGGTGAGCTCGAGCAGGTGCCGGTCGGGCACCTCGGTCCAGTCGGTCTGGTCGTCGGACGGCTCCGAGGCGACCTCCACGCCGCCGGAGGTGGCGCGCCAGCAGAGGGTGTCGCCCCAGGTCGTCGCCGCGACCGTAGCTCCGTCTGTCGCGAGCAGGTTGAGGCGAGCACCGGGAGCGACCTCGTCGACCGTCGCGACCGCTGAGGCGAGCGCGGCGGTCAGACCGTCGCCGAGCCGGGTGGCGACCAGAGCGGCGACGAAGGCGCTGTCGACGGTCGACCCCAGCTCCTGCAGGACGGTGGCCGGCACCAGGGGCGCCACGGCGGCGACGGGCAGCACCCCGTTGTGGGAGAGCAGGACTCCGCCCGGCAGCAAGAAGGGTGCGCAGGCGTCTTCACCGGTCGGCCCCCCCGGCGTCGCTGAGCGCACGGCGGCCAGCACGCATCCCGAGCGGACGACGCCGGCTAGCGAGGCGAAGGAGGCGTCTGCCCACAGCGGTACGGCCCGGCGGTAGCGCGCAGGGGCGACTCGCTCGGCGGAGAACCACCCGACTCCGAAGCCGTCGGCGTTCAGCGTCCCGTGACGCTGTCGCCGTGGCGCCCAGGACTGCTTCAGCAGGCCGGACGGGGGGTCGACGAGGAGCTGTTCCAGCGTGCGTGGCGGCCCGAGCCAGGCAGTGTGCCTACACATGGCGCCTACACATGGCGCCTACACATGGCGCCTACACATGGCGCCTACACACGCGTGGCCGGCGGGTGCCCGGCCTCAGCGCTCGAGCCGCCAGCACGTCCACCCTAGGCATCGACAGCCGTCCGGAACCCGCTGAAGATCTGCCGCCGGATCGGCAGGTCCCAGTTGCGGAACGTGGTGCGCACGGCCGTCGGGTGGGTCGCCCACGAGCCGCCGCGCAGCACCCGGTAGTCGCCGCCGTAGAAGACCTCGGAGTACTCGGGGTAGGGGAAGGAGCGAGTGCCGGGCCACGGGTCGAAGCCGGAGCTGGTCCACTCCCAGACGTCCCCGACGAGCTGCTCGACGCCGTACGCCGACGCGCCTGCCGGGTAGGCGCCGACGGGCGCGGGGCGGGTTGCTCGCTGTCCCAGGTTCGCGAGCTCGGGGGTCGGGTCGGAGTCCCCCCAGGGGTAGCGGCGCAACCGCTCGGTCACGGGGTCCCAGCCGCACGCCTTCTCCCACTCGGACTCCGACGGGAGGCGCCGACCGGCCCAGCGCGCGTAGGCGTCTGCCTCGAACCAGCACACGTGCTGGACCGGTGCGTCGAGCTCGAGCGGCTCGACCTCGCCGAACCGGCGACAGGTCCACCCGCCGGCCCCGTCCGACTGCCAGGTCATCGGCCGCTCGCGACCCGAGGCCAGCAGGTGCTCCCAACCGACGTCGCTCCAGTGCCTGCGGTCCGTGTAGCCGCCCGCCTCGACGAAGGCTGCGTAGAGCCGGTTGCTCACCGGTACGCGGTCGATGCGGAACGAGGAGAGCTCCACAGGGTGCGCCGGCTGCTCGTTGTCGAGCGCCCACGGGTCGGTGCTGGTCCCGCGCACGGAGCGGCCGGCCGGGACGAGGACGTCGTCGTGCGCGGCGACCGGGCGACCGGGGGGCAGGGGTGCATCGGGCGCGAGGCTCCTCGAACCGGGGCGCAGCTGCAGCGTCGCGAGGATCGTCTCGGCGTGCATGTGCTCGTGCTGCACGACCAGGCCGAAGACGAACCCGTCCGCGAGGAGCGGGTCACGTCCGGGCTCGAACCCGGCCGGTCCCAGCCGCTCGAGGACGCCGAGGACCTGGGACCGCACTCCGGAGAGGTAGGTGCGGGCCTCGTTCGGACCGAGGATCGGGAGCGTGGGCCGGGTCGCCCTCGGGTGCTCGAACGCGTCGTAGAGGAGGTCGATCTCAGGGCGCATCGGCTCCCTGCCGTCGACTGCTCGGAGCAGCCACAGCTCCTCGTAGTTGCCGATGTGGGCGAGGTCCCACACGAGCGGGGACATCAACGGGGACACCTGCCGGGTGAGCTCGTGCTCGTCGAGCGGTTCCAGCAGAGCGAGCGAGCGGTCGCGGCTCGAAGCCAGCTCGGCCGCCACGAGGTCGATCGTGACCTGGCCCGGGGCGGTCACGCGGCGATCCGTGCGTCACGGACGAGCAGCTGCTCGGCCGGGGTGCCGGCCAGGTGCGCGTCGAGCAGGTCGTCGGCGGGGCAGCGCTTGCGGGCGGTGTAGCGCTCGGCGTAGGCGAGCACCTCCTGCGCGAGGGCAGGGGCGCCCATGCGGGGAAGCGCCTCGGCAGCCGCGAGCAGGCACTGCAGAGCAGCTCCTGCCAAGGCAGGGTCGCCGGTCGCCACCCGTGCGGCGTCGTGCCAGCGACCCTCGACGGGCGCGCAGGCAGCGAGTGCGGTGTCGGCGGCGAGGTCGTCGTCGAGCAGCGCGGCCGCCACGGCGACCGGGACCTGCCAAAGCGGGTCGGGGAGCATGTCGAGGTAGCGCAGCTCCAGCCACCCGCGCAGCCGCACCGGCGGGAACAGCGTCGTCAGGTGGTAGGCGAGGTCGCCCTCGTCAGGTGAACCCGTGGCGATCCAGTCGGCGAAGGTGAGCGCCGCAGGCGCGGGGCGGCAGCGCCCGCCCTCATCGCGGACGGTCATCACCTGGGCGGTGAGCGCCAGCTCGGTCATCGCCTCGACGGGCCCGAGCTCGGGCGCGGGTGGCCTGGTCCGGGAGGGGTCGAGCTCGATCCAGGTGCGCTGGCGCGACGAGCGCCAGCCCGTTGGCCGCCCGCTCAGCAGCGGCGAGCAGGCGAAGGCGGCGACGAGAGCTGGCCCCACGGCGTGGGCCCGGCCCCACCGAGCTGTTGCCGACTGCACGCCGGTGCCCTCGGTGCCGGCATCGAGCGAGACCTGGACGGCGGCGGTCGAGCACATCATTACGGCGCCGGCGCTGGCACACGGCTCACCGAGCCGCCGATAATGGGCCTCCATCACGTCGTAGCGGGGGGTGCGCAGGAGCCGAGTTGGCTGACGCAGGGGGTCGGCCCCCATGCCGCTGAGGGCGAGCCCGGCGCAGGCGAGGCGCGACCGGACCGTGTCCACGTCGACCCGAAGCCCCTCGACCGCCGCTCTCGGCCCGACTCGCGGAACCGACGACAGCTCGAGCTGCCCGCCCGGCTCGGTGGTCAGGGCGCTTCCGCCCGGCAGGGCCGGGAGACCCGTCACACCCGTGGCGGCCGCAACCACCCGGTCGAGTGCGGGGCGCGACGTGGGCGCGGCCGGCTCCACCACCAACCACTCGAGCTCAGCGCCGACGAGCCCTGGCGATCCCAGGCGTACGGCCGCCGCGATGTGCGCGGCGACCTGGTCACGCGACCGGATGATCATGATGCTCGACGCCGGGCTCGGTGGTGCGTCGGACGTGCCCGACGCTGACGCCGGGCCGAGCGCGGCCCATGGAGCTGCAGTCCCTGGAGTTGCACGAGCCCCTCCTCTCCTGTGCACCGGCACGGTGCTCGGCGCCAGACCGGCCCCGCCTGAGGACGGTCTGGCGACCGGCGGCGGAAGTCTGTCGACGACAACCCTCCCCCGACCAGCGGCGTTCCACCAGCCTGGCAGTGACCTCTGACAGAACGGCGGGCCTGTCGCTGCGACGACCGCGGAGCCGTAGGCTCCTGCGCCGTGACGTCCCTCTCCCTGACCAGCTCCTCCGTGACCGGCCTCAAAGTCGACGCGATCGTGATCGGCGTCGTCCAGGGGGCGAAGGGCCTGGCCCTCGCACCCGGCTCAGAAGCGGTCGCGAGCGCCTTCGGCAAGGCCCTCCTGCCGGCCTTGACCGGCCTGGGCGCCACGGGCCGCGCGGAGGAGGTCACCCGACTCGCCAGCCTCGGTGCCACCACCGCACCGGTCGTCCTCGCCGTCGGCCTCGGCGCCGTTGCCGGCAAGGGCGCGGGCTACGACCCTGAGGGTCTGCGACGCGCGGCCGGCGCCGCCGTACGCTCACTGGCTGGTTCGGCCAGGGTCGCGCTGACCCTCGCCACGTCCGGTGGCGACCTCGCCGCGACGGTGCGCGCCACGGGTGAAGGAGCCCTGCTGGGCGCCTACGCGTTCGACCGCTACCGCACCGATGCGGGGGACGCCAGCTCCGGCCACGCGCGGCGGGCGCCGGTGGCCGAGCTGGTCCTCGTGGTCCCGGACGCCAAGGACCGCGCCCTGCGGGCCTGCGTCCAGCGGGCAGAGGTCGTGGGCCGGGCCGTGGCGCTCGCCCGAGACCTGGTCAACACCCCGCCGAGCGACCTCCACCCAGCCGAGCTGACCGAGCTCGCGCGCAGCCACGCCGGCGGGGCAGGCGTCGACGTCGAGGTGTTAGAGGGGAAGGCACTGCTCAAGGGCGGGTTCGGCGGGATCATCGGCGTGGGCCAGGGCTCTGCCAACGGCCCGCGCCTGGTCCACCTGTCCTACCGGGGCGGCAAGGGCTCCAGCACCAAGCTGGCCCTCGTCGGCAAGGGCATCACGTTCGACTCCGGTGGCCTGTCGCTGAAGCCGGCCGCGGCGATGGAGGAGATGAAGAGCGACATGGGGGGTGCGGCGGCGGTGATCGCCGCGGTGACGGCCGTGGCCGAGCTCGGGCTCGCGGTCGACGTCGAGGCGTGGATCCCGATGGCCGAGAACATGCCGGGCGGCGGCGCCATCCGGCCCTCCGACGTCCTCACCTTCCGCAACGGCAAGACGGTCGAGGTGAACAACACCGACGCCGAAGGTCGGCTGGTGCTCGCAGATGCCATCGCCCGAGCGTGCGAGGACGAGCCGGACATCCTGCTGGACGCCGCGACCCTGACCGGGGCGCAGCTCGTGGCGCTGGGCGCGCGGACGACCGGTGTCATGGGCAACGACGACGCCCTCCGGACCTCGGTCGTCGACGCGGCCGGGCGGGCCGGTGAGCCCTCGTGGCCGATGCCCCTGCCCCGCGAGCTGCGCAAGGGCCTCGACTCCGAGATCGCGGACCTGATCAACACCGGACCGCGCGAGGGCGGGATGCTCACGGCCGGGCTCTTCCTGCAGGAGTTCGTGGCCGAGGGAGTGCGGTGGGCCCACCTCGACATCGCGGGGCCGGCCTACAACTCCGCCGAGCCGTACGGCTACACGCCGCACGGGGGCACTGGCGCCGCCGTACGCACCTTCGTGCAGGTGGCCGAGGACCTCGCCGCCGGCGGCTGAGTCCCGCTCGGTCGCCCAACAGGGTGAACGTCACCCCTGACGGGTGAACCACGAGCCCCGGCCCTTCAGACCGGGGGGTGCGCCGGACGATGGCTGAGGTGCGTCCACCTCGCCCCCCTGACCCTCCGGAGCCCGCTTTGCTCACCACCGTCCTCACCCTGCTCGCGGCCAAGGCAAAGGTCGGGGCCCTGGTCGCGGGAACCGCCCTGGTCACGACAGCCGCCGTCGGCGGTGGTGGTGCGATCGTCCTGCAGTCGGTGAGCGACGACTCCCCCGTGACGTCCGTCGAGGAGCCGGCGGCCCCGCCGATCGTGACGGAGGCGCCGGCCGAGGACGAGGCCGAGGCTGGCACCGAGGCCGGGTCCGACACCGATGCTGGGGCCGACACCGATGCTGGAGCCGACACCGATGTGGTGCCGCCTGCTGACGACGCGACTACGGAGGTACCGCCGCCGGCTGAGCCTGCTCCCACGACGGTCGTCTTCACCTGCGACGAGACGAAGAACCACGGCCAGAACGTCTCGGCGTACGTCCACTCGCTGCCGAAGGGCCCGGGTCGGGGCGAGCTCGTGTCCCAGGTGGCCAAGAGCGACTGCGGCAAGAAGGCCGGTGAGGCGGAGGCTGACGAGGCTGACGAGGTAGCGGAGTCCGACGAGGCGGAGAAGGCGGCCAAGCCCGTGAAGCCGGCGAAGACCGAGAAGGCAGCCAAGCCCGCGAAGCCGGTCAAGGAGAGCAAGCCGGTCAAGGAGAGCAAGCCGGTCAAGTAGACGCAGGCGATCGACCCAGGCCAAGATCGGCTGGGGGAACCCGCCGGCGTACGACAGACCCTGAGGTCACCCGGCCGATCACCACGGCGCCGGCCAAGATCGGCTGGGGGAACCCGCCGGTGTACGACCGACCCTGAGGTCACCCGGCCGATCAGTCGTCGGCTACCTCTCGCTCTCGCCCGCGGCCTTGCGCTTCGCCGTCCACTCGCGCATGCGCGGGGGGTAGCCGACGGCGGCCACGTCGTAGACCGGGATGCCCAGCTTCTGCCCGAAGCCGAACGCCGCCTTGCCCGAGTCGACGCGGCGGCGGGTCCACTCGCCGCTGCTGGCCACGAGCACCAGCGTGGTCGTGGTCGTGTGCGTCTGCGGCTCGACGAACCCCTCGACGCCGGCCCGGGTGCTCGCCCACTCGCGCAGGTGGTCGAGGTCGGTCGACTCGGCCGAGCGGACGGTCCCGGGCCGTCCACGGCGGCCGGGAAGGCGATCCCGTAGTCCCACGCTGCTCCCCACTCGGTTCCGCTGCCCACGGGGAATGCCGTGGGGGCGGTGCAGACCTGTACCTGCTGGGTGGTCTGCGCCCGCTGGGTGGAAGGATGCCCTGCGAGAGGATCCGGCGGCTGACCGCCCCCGGTCTGCCGCACAGCCGCCCGGCATCGCCACAGCGAGGGAGCCCGCAGTGACCCAGCCCGCAGACACACCCGCCGCGAAGGTCGACCTGGTCGTCCTCGGTGGCGGCAGCGGCGGCTACGCAGCCGCCCTGCGCGCCGCTGAGCTCGGCATGAGCGTGGTGATGATCGAGAAGGACAAGGTCGGCGGCACGTGCCTGCACCGCGGGTGCATCCCGACCAAGGCGCTGCTGCACTCGGCCGAGACGGTCGAGGTCATCAAGGAGGCCGCCCAGTTCGGGGTGAACGGCACCTTCGAGTCGGTCGACCTGCCGGCCGTCAACAAGTACAAGGACAAGGTCGTCGAGGGCCTGTTCAAGGGGCTCACCGGCCTGGTTAAGAGCCGCAAGATCGAGGTCCTGCAGGGCACCGGTCGCCTCACCTCCGGCACCTCCGTCGAGGTGGCCCTCGAGGACGGCAGCACCCGCACCGTCGAGGCGGGCCACGTCCTGCTGGCGACCGGCTCAGTGCCCCGTTCGATCCCGGGCCTCGAGATCGACCACCAGCGCGTCATCACCAGTGACGACGCGCTCGGCATGGACAGCATCCCCGGCTCGGTCATCATCCTCGGCGCAGGCGCGATCGGCTGCGAGTTCGCGTCGGTGTGGCGCTCCTTCGGCGCCGAGGTCACCATCGTCGAGGCGCTCCCCCACCTCGTCCCGCTCGAGGAGGAGTCCTCCTCGAAGCTGCTCGAGCGCTCCTTCCGCAAGCGCGGGATCAAGCAGGAGCTCGGCGCCCGGTTCGAGAAAGTCGAACCCACCGACTCCGGCGTACGCGTCAGCCTCGAGGGCGGCAAGACGCTCGAGGCCGACCTGCTCCTGGTGGCGATCGGCCGCGGCCCGGTCTCGAAGGACCTCGGCTACGAGCAGGCGGGGGTGACCCTCAACCGCGGCTTCGTCGAGGTGGACGCCTACTGCCAGACGAGCGTGCCGACGATCAGCGCGGTCGGCGACCTGATCCCGACCCTGCAGCTCGCTCACGTCGGGTTCGCCGAGGGGATCCTCGTCGCCGAGCGGCTCGCCGGCCTCGCCGTGACGCCGATCGACTACGACGGCGTCCCGCGGGTCACCTACTCGAGCCCCGAGGTCGCCTCGGTGGGCCTCACCCGCAAGGTCGCCGAGGAGCGTGGCTACGAGGTGGTCGAGGCTACCTACGACCTCGCCGGAAACGGCAAGGCGCGCATCCTCGGCACGGCCGGAGCCGTCAAGGTGCTGGCTTCCAAGGACGGCCCGGTGATCGGCGTCCACATGGTCGGCGACCGGGTCGGTGAGCTCATCGCCGAGGCTCAGTTGATCACCAACTGGGAGGCTCTCCCAGGCGAGGTCGCCCAGCTGATCCACCCCCACCCGACGATGTCCGAAGCGGTCGGTGAGGCCCACCTGGCCCTTGCCGGCAAGCCCCTCCACAGCCACTCCTAGGAGCTCTCGCACATGTCCGTCTCCGTTCCCATGCCCCGTCTCGGCGAGAGCGTCTCCGAGGGCACCGTCACCCGCTGGCTGAAGCAGGAGGGCGAGCGGGTCGAGGCCGACGAGCCGCTGCTGGAGGTCTCGACCGACAAGGTCGACACCGAGATCCCCTCCCCCGTCGGCGGGATCGTCCAGTCGATCAAGGTCCAGGAGGACGAGACGGTCGAGGTGGGCGTTGAGCTCGTGGTGATCGACGACGGCAGCGGTGGCGGCGGTGGCGGCGAGGGCGGCGGGGAAGCCCCTGCAGCCGAGGCCTCCGAGCAGGAGCAGCCGGCCGAGGCTGAGCAGCCAGCCGAGCAGGAGCAGCCCGCCGAGCAGGAGCAGCCCGCCGAGCAGGAGCAGGCCGCGGTCGAGCAGCCAGCCGAGCAGGAGCAGGAGCAGCCAGCCGAAGCTCAGCAGCCGCAGGCCGAGGCTGAGCAGCCGGCCGAGCAGGAGCAGCCGCAGGCCGCACCCGAGCCGCCGGTTGCGGAGGCGCCCGCCGCGCAGACCTCCGCCCCGGCCCCCGCGCCCACCGGCGGTGGCGCCGAGGCCGCCTACGTCACCCCGCTCGTGCGGAAGCTGGCCACCGAGCACGGAGTGGACCTCTCCAGCCTCACCGGCACCGGAGTCGGCGGTCGCGTCCGCAAGCAGGACGTGCTCGACGCCGCGGAGCAGTCTGGCGGGAAGGCCCAGCCCGCGGCAGCACAGGCCCAGCCCGCGGCAGCACAGGCCCAGCCCGCGGCAGCACAGGCCCAGCCCGCGGCAGCACAGGCCCAGCCCGCGGCAGCACAGGCCCAGCCCGCGGATGCACAGACCCAGCCCGCGGCAGCACAGGCCCAGCCCGCGGCAGCACAGGCCCAGCCCGCGGCAGCACAGGCCCAGCCCGCGGCAGCACAGGCCCAGCCCGCGACAGCACAGGCCGACCACGCGAGCTCGCCGCGCCCGCAGCTCGCCACAGCCTCGGCGGCCGCCCCGGCCTTCGTCGACCAGGCGGTGCAGGCGGCTCCGGACACCCAGGTGCGCGGGCGGACCGAGCCGATGAGTCGACTGCGCAAGGTCATCGCTGCCCGCATGACCGAGTCGCTGCAGGTCAGCGCGCAGCTGACCACCGTCCTCGAGGCCGACGTCACCAAGATCGCCCGGCTCCGCGAGTCGGCCAAGGAGGCCTTCGCGGCCAAGGAGGGTACGAAGCTGTCCTTCATGCCGTTCTTCGCCCTCGCGGCCGTCGAGGCGCTGAAGGCGCACCCCGTGGTCAACGCGAGCATCGACGAGGACGCGGGCTCGATCACCTACCACGAGGCCGTGCACCTCGGCATCGCCGTCGACAGCGAGCGGGGTCTGCTGGTGCCCGTGATCCACGATGCCGGCGACCTCAACCTGGCCGGTACAGCCCGCAAGATCGCCGATCTCGCTGACCGGACGCGGACCAACCGGGTCACGCCGGACGAGCTCGGTGGAGGCACGTTCACCCTCACCAACACCGGGTCACGCGGTGCGTTGTTCGACACCCCGATCATCAACCAGCCGCAGGTCGGGATCCTCGGTACGGGTGCGGTCGTCAAGCGTCCCGTCGTGGTCCAGAACGCCGAGCTCGGCGAGGTCGTCGCCATCCGGTCGATGGTCTACTTGGCCCTCACCTACGACCACCGGATCGTGGACGGCGCGGACGCCGCCCGGTTCCTGGTCGCGGTGAAGGACCGGCTTGAAGAGGGCGACTTCGCGGCGGAGCTCGGCCTCTAGACGGCGACCGCCCCCCAGGTCGCGCAAGCGTCGACGCCCATGAGACCGGGTTGCCGACCCGACGCCGTCACGGTCGGTGAGCGGACGAACTCCCTGCGCTGCAGCGACAGGCGTCTCACGTTGACGATACGTTCAACCCGCGAGACCGAGTTAGGGTCGCCCAGCGACGTGATGCCCGTCACGTCCGGCCTTTGAGGAGCCCGATGACTCTGTTCTCCCGACGCGGCCCCGGCACGCTGTGCGCCGCGGCCGCGTCCACCGCCGTCTTGGTCTTCGCGGGGGCGCCCGCCCTCGCGAACCCGCCGTCACCCGTGCAGCCGCCCGGCAAGGCCGGAGCCTCGACCAACCCCACGAACCCGACCTGGCAGCCGGTCCAGGCGTCGCCGCGCCAGCCGCTCGTGAAGGCCCAGAGCATCGACTGGACCATCGCGGACCCCGCCGTGGGGTTCCTCCCGCCCGCGGCCGGCACGCCAGCCACCCGCATGCTGAGCGGCATCGACCACGGCGCCTCGTACCGCATCGAGGTGCCGGTCGAGGGCTGGAACGGCGACGTCGTGTTCTGGGAGCACGGCTACCGCGGAACCGGCACGACGCTCACCGTCGACAGCCCGCCCTTCGGGCTGCGTGAGCACTACATCAAAAACGGCTACGCCTGGGCCGCCTCCTCGTACAGCGCCAACCGCTACGACATCGAGGCCGGTGTCGAGTCCACGGAGCGCCTGGCCAAGCTCTTCGACCGGCTCGTCGGCAAGGCCGACCAGCGCTACCTGCAGGGCGTCTCGATGGGCGGCCACGTGATCGGCGTGCTGCTCGAGCGGCAGCGCGGCGTCGAGTGGGCCGGAGCCGCGCCGATGTGCGGCGTCATGGGCGACCGCGAGTTGTTCGACTTTTTCCTCAGCTACAACCTCGCGGCACAGACGCTCGCTGGAATCGATGCCTTCCCCATCCCGGCCGACTACCTCACCAACGCTGTGCCGAAGATCAAGGTGGCGCTCGGCCTGCCGGTCGCGACCACGCCGCCCGGCACGCCGCTGACCGACGCAGAGGGACTGGCCCTTCGTGAGCTCACCACCGAGCTCACCGGCGGCCCGCGCCCCGGCGCGAACGCCTCGTTCGACTTCTGGGAGCGAAGGAGCTTCCTGTTCGGCATCCTCGGCAACCAGCCGGGTGGCACAGTCGGGGTCGCCCCGGGCAACGTGGCGACCAACGCCACTGATGACTACCCGGTCGACTTCGTCCTGCCCGACGGGCGCACCCTCGACCAGGCGATCGAGCGCGTTGCTCCGGCGCACCAGGCTCGCCGCAGCGGCCCGTCGGCCTACATCCCGGACATCAACGCCACCTTCGACGTACCAGTGCTGTCCATCCACAACCTCGGCGACTACTTCGTGCCGTTCTCGATGGAACAGGTCTACGCCGCCGAGGCGGAGCAGCAGGGCACCCGCGACCTGCTCGTGCAGCGTTCCATCCGCGCCACCGGGCACTGCGAGTTCGCCCCGCAGGAGGCCATCGCGCAGTTCGACGACCTCGTGCGGTGGGTCGAGGACGGGGTGAAGCCCGAGGGCGACGACGTTCTGAACCGGGCCGAGGTCGCCTCGGCCACCTTCGGGTGCGAGTGGTCTGCGCCGGTCCGTACCGGCACGCGGAGCTTCTACCCGGTGTGCCCCACGCCCTGACGGCACTGACGGCACTGACAGCACTGACAGCAGTGACGGCAGAGCCGGCGGGAGCAGTCATCGCTGCCCAGCGCGTGTGCCGGGGTCCTTCGGGACCCCGGCACACGCGCGTCCACAGGTGGTCACCGGGCAGGGCACGGCGAACTCGGGCAGGATCGACCCATGAAGATCGGCATCACGGGTGCGTCGGGACTGATCGGCTCGGCCCTGTGCAGCTCGTTGCGGGCAGGCGGCCACGGCGTCGTGCGCTTCGTCCGTGGAGAGATCACCGGGCCGGATCAGCGCTCGTGGGACCCGGCCACCCGTCGGCTGGACCCGTCGGCCCTCGGTGACCTCGACGCCGTGATCCACCTCGCAGGAGCCGGCGTCGGCGACAAGCGCTGGACACCGTCCTACAAGAAGACGGTGCTGCAGAGCCGGGTCGACGGCACGACAGCGGTGGCGACGGCGATGGCTGACGCCCAGCGCCCGCAGGTGCTGCTCTCGGCCAGCGCCATCGGCTGGTACGGCGACACCGGAGACCGCGTGACGGACGAGACAGGACCACGGGGTCAGGGCTTCCTCGCCGACGTGTGCGAGCAGTGGGAGAGATCGACCGGCCCTGCCGAGGCAGCCGGTGTGCGTGTCGTGCACCTGCGCACCGGCATCGTCCTGGACCCATCCGGTGGAGCCCTCGGCAAACAGCTGCCCGTGTTCAAGCTCGGAGCGGGCGCGCCCCTCGGCGGCGGGAGGCAGTGGACCAGCTGGATCAGCCTGCGTGACGAGGTCTCCGCCATCACGTACTGCCTCACAGCAGAGGTGAACGGCGCGGTCAACCTGGTCGCGCCGACGCCCGTGACCAACCGTGACTTCACCCGGACCCTCGGGCGGGTGCTGCATCGCCCGACCCTGCCGATCGGCGTCCCCGGTGTCGCGCTCCGAGCCGGCCTGGGGCAGTTCGCCGACGAGGGACTGCTGATCGGCCAGCGCCTGCGACCGTCGGTGCTCGAGGGTTCGGGCTTCTCCTTCGAGGACCGGGAGCTCGAACCGGCGCTGCGGGACATGCTGACCGAGCGCTGAGAGCTCCCCCTGCGCAGGGACTCCGCCGCAGCAGAGTCCGACGTACGCCGTCAGCCCGCCACGACGGACTCCATGCGCCATCCCGCGGCCGTCGACCGCATCGACAGCTCCCACGACGCCGACGAGCGGGCCGGCATCGCCCGGACGACGGCCCCGTCCCTGTCGCGGACCTCGTGCCCCGCCAGCACGTCGACCACGAAGAGCCGCGCGGTCTCGCCCGGCTCCACGACGGCCACCGACCGGAGCGTGTGACGCAGTCCGTGCACCACCTCGCCCCGCTCGGACAAGGCCTGCAGGGTCGCGGTGTCGGCCCGCAGCCCCGGAGAACCTGGGGCCCAGACCGCCTCGAGGGCAGCCGGATCGCCGGCTTCGTAGGCGGCGGCCCGCGCCGCATCGAGCTCGGTCAGGACCCCGGGCCAGTCCGGGGCGCCCTCTGGTGACTGCACGGACGTCAGGGAGGGCACCGCCGCGGCGACCGGGGTGCCGGCCCGTCCTGACCACCAACCGACCAGCCCCGCCAGCGCCACGAGCAGCCCGAGCGCGGTGATGGCCAGCGCCCGAGGGGGCAGGGCCCTCGGGCGCAGGGCTTGGCGCCTCCTGCGGTGGCGCGGCCGCTGAGGTGCCGCGGGGGCAGGTCGCACGACGTGCGTCTCCCGCACCGGCGGTGGTGCCAGGGGACCGCCGACGAGGCGGACCGGGGACGCGGCGTGGGCCCGACGCAGCAGCGACGCGAACGCGGCAGCGTCGGGCCTGTCGTCAGGGTCTCTCGTGAGCCCCGCCTCGATCGCGGACACCAGCGCCCGGGGAGCTGTTGGTGCGAGCAGGCCCAGCGGCGCCCGAGCGCCCTGCGCCGAGGCGTCGAGGATGGCTGGCACGGTCGCTCCGTCGTGCGGTGCCGTGCCGGCCAGCATGTGGTGGCACAGGGCGGCCAGCGCCCACACGTCGGAGGCAGGACCGGGGTCCCCCCCGACGGCGACAGCAGGGTCGACGTAGTCGGCGGTCCCGTGGACCACCCCACCGCTCTCCCCGGCGAGCCGCGCCACGCCCAGGTCAGCCAGCAGGGGCATGCCGTCAGCCGTGAAGAGCACGTTCGACGCCGAGACGTCGCCGTGCACCAGGCCGACGGCGTGGGCCGAAGCCAGCCCGGAGGCGAGCGGCCCGCCGATCGTGACCACCTCACCCGGATCGAGGGTCGCCCGCCGGGCCAGGAGCGCCGAGAGCGACCCACCCGGCGCGTGGTCCAGGACGAGGACGTCACCGACAACGGCCCGTAGTCGTACGACGTAGGGCGTGTCGAGGGTGCGCAGCAGGGTGGCCTCACGGCGCAGCGCGGTCAGCCGGACCGGGTCCGCGCCGGGGCGCAGCCGCTTGAGGGCGACCGTGTCGCCGGTCTCCTGGTCTCGACCCCGCCACACCTCGCCCGTCCCACCCGCACCGATCAGGTCGACGACGTCGTAGCCGGGAAGGGACCAGGTGTTGCTCACGGGACCGACTCAAGCAGTCCCGAGAGCGCTGTGCGAGCTGTCCACAGCCAGCTCGACGACGCAAGAGGGCTGTCCCACACATCGGCCACAGCACCTCGACCCCACGCCTCGACCGGGCACTACGCTGCCCCGGGTGCCTGAGGTCGTCGTCGTCGGAGCCGGGCTGTCCGGACTGGCCTGCGCGCGACACCTGTCCGCCGCCGGTGTGGCCGTCACCGTCCTCGAGGCCGAGGACGTCGTGGGCGGGCGGGTTCGCACCGACACCGTCGACGGCATGCTGCTGGACTGGGGCTTCCAGGTGCACAACACTGGCTACCCCGAGGCAAGGCGCGTCCTGGACCACGCGGCCCTCCGACTGCGTCCCTTCGCCGCCGGAGCCCTGGTCCGTGTCGGCGACCGCCTCCACCATGTCGGCGACCCGCGCCGCGTCCCCACCTGGGCGCCGAGGACCGCGCTCGCACCGATCGGCTCGCTCCGTGACAAGGCGCTCATCGCCAAGCTCGCCCTCGAGGCTGGGCTGCACTCCCCGGACGCCTTGCTGTCCCGGCCCGAGACGACGACCTACGCCGCACTGCGCGAGCGGGGGCTGTCCGACCAGGTCATCGACCGGTTCTTCCGCCCCTTCTTGTCCGGGGTCTTCCTCGAGGACGAGCTCGTCACGAGCAGCCGCCTGTTCGACCTGGTCTGGCGCTCCTTCGTCCGGGGAAGCCAATGCGTCCCGGCGACCGGCATGGGCGCCTTGCCAGCCCAGCTCGCTGGCGGGCTCGACGTGCGCCTGTCCACCCCGGTCGACACCGTGACGGCCGGCCGGGTCCGGGCCGGTGGGGAGGTCCTCACCCCCCGGGTGATCGTCGTCGCGGCGGCCGCGCAGGCCGCGGGGCGGCTGCTCCCGGGTCTGGACGTGCCGTCGAGCAGGAGCGTGACCACGCACTACCACCTGGCCCCCGAGGCCCCCGTGACCGAAGCGGCCATCGTCCTCGACGGCGAGCGCAGCGGCCCGGTCGCGAACACGGTCGTGCTCACCAACGCCGCACCGACCTACGCCCCGGGACGTCACCTCGTGTCGAGCTCCGTCGTGTCGGGCGACGCCTCCGAGCCGGTCGTCCGGGCCCACCTCGCCCGGCTCTACGGCGTGGACACGAGGCATTGGGAGGCGGTCGCCTCCTACACCGTGTCCGAAGCACTGCCGAGCCAGGCTCCGCCGATGGGCCGCTTCCGCAAGGCCGTTCGCCTCGAACCAGGCTTGTACGTCTGCGGCGATCATCGCGACTCCGCCTCCATCCAGGGCGCGCTCGTGTCAGGGCGTCGCGCCGCCGCCGCCGTGCTCCAGGAGATCCGATGACAGACCGGCACATCGTCGCGACCAGCAGCGGGGGCTTCCTCGCCGACGAGCGCTACGGCGCAAGGCCCGGTCCGCTTATGGAGCTGTGCCGCCAGCTGAGCGGCGCGAACGAGCCGAAGATCTGCGCCCTGCACACCGCGACCGGAGACGACGCGGCTCGCCGGGCCGGTTGGTACTCCGCCGTCGCCGGAGCAGGTTGGCGTCCCAGCCATCTCGCGCTGTTCCCGATGCCGAACCTCGACGACGTACGAGGTCACTTGCTGGCGCAGGACATCATCTGGGTCGGCGGCGGGAGCGTTGCCGGTCTCATGGTGATGTGGCGACTGCACGGCCTGGACGTCCTCCTGCGGGAGGCGTGGGAGGCGGGCGTCGTGCTGACCGGCGGCAGCGCCGGGTCGCTGTGCTGGCACACCGGCGGCACGACCGACTCCTTCGGCCCCGAGCTGCGTCCCTGGACCGATGGCCTCGGTCTGGTCTCGGGGTCGACCTGCCCGCACTACGACAGCGAGGCGCGGCGGCGGCCGCTTTACCAGCGACTCGTCCGGGATGGCGCACTCGACCCCGGCTACGCCACCGACGACGGGGTCGGCCTGCACTACGTCGACGGGGTGCTGCACGAGGCCGTGACTGATCGAGAGGGCGCCTCGGCCTACCGCGTCGACCGCGACGGCGAGACGCCGGTCGAGACGCGACTGCTGCCTGCCCGGTGACAAGCACCTCGGCCCACGACCGGCTCAGCCCACCGGTCCGAGCCGGTGATGCACCCAGACGTTCGGCTCCACGTAGACAGCGCAGTCCTGATCGATCGAGACACGGACGGGCGAGAGGGCCCCGGGGACCAGCACGTCCTCCGAGCTGCTGAACGGCATTCCGGTCCACGCGCGCCACTGGGTCAGCGTCCCGGGGATGACCATCGCCAGCGGGCACACGGCGACGATCCGCGCGCCGAGGCGGACGTGCACCCGCAACCACGGATCGGCCGGGAGCCCGTCGTCGCGGGTGCGGGCGGCGTACTCCTGCATCGCTGTGAGGGGCTCCGCGCTCTTGCCCGTGGGGCGGACCGGCGCGAACAGGTCGACGGCGCCGAGCCGTCCGAGGTGCAGGCGCGCCGCGGTGAGCAGAGCGGCACTGAGCCCGTGGCCGCGCAGCGACGGCGACAGGTGCGCCTCGATCAGGGACACGGCCATGGGAGACCGCTCCGCGGCCGCGTCGCCGAAGGCCCGCTCGAGGACCGCGTCCCAACCCCGGTCCGGGAGGTCCTCGTCGCTACCCGCCCAGGCGAAGGGGACGCTGTGCACCTTGCCCACGACAGCGCCCTGCTCGTCGAGCGCCACCACCTGGTGGGCCGGGAAGACAGTGGCCAGCCGGCCCCAGAACTGGTCCGCGACCGGGTCCTGGAGCATGAAGGTCGGCCACGTGCTCTCCATGTCCATGACAGCGTCGGTGAGGTCCGGCCGCTCGGCGAGGGTGACGGTCGTGGCGATCACCGGTCCAGCGTCCTCGGCGAGCAGCCGGTTCGCAACGGGGTTCCCTCCGTGCCGGAAGCCGCCGTACCCTGAGCGGGTGGACGTGCGCCGGCTGGGACGAGTGCCCTACGCCGATGCCTGGCGGCTGCAGCAGCAGGTGCACGCGCAGGTCGCCGAGGGCGACGAGGACGTCGCGCTGCTGCTCGAGCACGAGCCCGTCTACACCGCGGGCAAGCGCACCGAGCCGCACGAGCGGCCGTTCGACGGGACGCCCGTGGTCGACGTCGACCGGGGCGGGAAGATCACCTGGCACGGACCGGGTCAGATCACCGGCTACCCGATCGTGCGGCTCGCCGACCCGGTGGACGTCGTCGACTACGTCCGTCGGCTCGAGCAGCTGCTGATCGAGCTCTGCGCCGAACTGGGCCTCGCGACCGACCGGGTCGGCGGTCGCAGCGGCGTGTGGACCCCGGACGGAGCACGCAAGGTCGCCGCCATCGGCATCCGCGTCGCGCGCGGAGTGACCATGCACGGCTTCGCCCTCAACTGCGACCCTGACCTCACCGCCTACGACCGCATCGTCCCGTGCGGCATCGTCGACGCCACCGTGACGTCGCTCTCGCGCGAGCTCGGTCGCGACGTGACTGTCGCCGAAGTGCTGCCCCTGCTCGAGATACGGCTCCCGTCGTTGTCAGCAGACGTTCCCGCCGCAGCCCGCTGACGCCGGTCGACGATCAGCCGGCGAGCTGTGGCGCGACCTCGGCCGCGACGAGGTCGAGGTGCTCGAGGTCCGACAGGTCCATCACCTGCAGGTAGATCCGAGTGGCACCGGTCTCCGCGAAAAGCCCTAGCTTGTCGACGATTTCGGCTGGAGTCCCGGTCAGACCGTTCTCCCGCAGCTCTGCCGGGTCCCGCCCGATGGCCGCCGCCCGACGCCGGACCTCGGCGTCGTCGCGCCCGCAGCACAGGATCTGCGCCGCCGACAGGACGAGCGTGCGACCGGTCAGGGCGCAGGCTTCGCGCACCCGGGTGAACTGAGCGGCTGTCTTCTCGACCGAGCCGAACGGCAGGTTGAACTCGTCGGCGTAGGTCGCCGCCAGCCGCGGGGTCCGCTTGGCTCCGCCGCCGCCGACGATGATCGGGACCCGCGGCTGCTGCGCGGGTTTGGCCTGCGCCGGTGCGTCGACGAGGCGGTAGTGCTCGCCCTCGAAGCTGAACGCACCTGTCGCGTCCCAGAGTCCGAGGACCACCTGCAGCTGCTCCTCGAGCCGTTCGAACCGCTCGCCCAGCGGCGGGAACGGGATGCCGTACGCCGAGTGCTCCTGCTCGTACCAACCCGTTCCGAGGCCGAGCTCCACCCGTCCGCCGCTCATCTGGTCGACCTGAGCGACCGTGATGGCGAGGACGCCCGGGAGCCGGAAGGTGCCGGCCGTCACGAGAGTCCCGAGGCGGATTCGGCTGGTCTCGCGGGCGAGTCCGGCCAAGGTGACCCACGCATCGGTCGGTCCGGGCAGCCCGTCCCCACCCATTGCGAGGTAGTGGTCAGAGCGGAAGAAGGCGTCATAGCCGGCGTCCTCGGCGGTCCGCGCGACGGCGAGCAGCTGCTCGTAGGTCGCGCCCTGCTGCGGCTCGGTGAAGATCCTGAGGTCCATCCCAGGACCGTACGACGCCCGCACGTCGCCCGGGCGGGTGTACGCACGGGACTGCGGCGGGGTCGAAGAAGAAGGGGTGATCCCCACACCGGACGTGATGGCGAGCGAGCAGGCAGCGTGGGAGCGGGAGCGTCGACAGCGCAGGGCGGCGGATGCGGCCGAGGCGGCGGGGGCTGAGGCCACGCGTGACCGAAGGTCCGCCCAGCTGTCCACGGCCTACGCCCAGCACCGGCGGAGGCGAGTGGACAGCTAGAGGTGGTCAGAACGCGGACGGCCGGTCCGGGAAGCCGAAGGGCCCCGATCCGGTTAGCCTCAGGTGTGACTCCGGTGGGCCCCGACGGGCGCAAGATGCTGCGGCTCGAGGTGCGCAATGCGCAGACGCCCATCGAGAAGAAGCCGTCGTGGATCAAGACCAAGGCCGTGATGGGCCCGGAGTACACCGCCCTGAAGTCGCTGGTCCGCACCGAGGGCCTCCACACCGTCTGCGAGTCCGCCGGCTGTCCCAACATCTTCGAGTGCTGGGAGGACCGCGAGGCGACCTTCCTCATCGGCGGCGACCAGTGCACTCGGCGCTGCGACTTCTGCAACATCGACACCGGCAAGCCGGCCGACTACGACACCGACGAGCCCCGTCGGGTCGCGGAGTCGGTGCGGACGATGGGGTTGCGCTACGCGACGGTGACCGGGGTGGCGCGCGACGACCTGGACGACGGCGGTGCGTGGCTCTATGCCGAGACCGTCCGCCAGATCCACGCGGCGATGCCGGGGATCGGCGTCGAGCTGCTCATCCCCGACTTCAACGGCACACCGGCGCTGCTCGATGAGGTGTTCGCGAGCCGCCCCGAGGTGCTCGCGCACAACGTGGAGACCGTCCCCCGCATCTTCAAGCGGATCCGGCCTGGCTTCCGCTACGAGCGCTCACTGGACGTGCTCACCCAGGCCCGGGCCGCGGGACTGGTGACCAAGAGCAACCTGATCCTCGGCATGGGCGAGGAGCGCAGCGAGATCAGCACGGCCCTGCAGGACCTGCACGACGCAGGCTGCGAGCTGATCACCATCACCCAGTACCTGCGACCGTCGCCGCGGCACCACCCGGTCGAGCGCTGGGTCAAGCCCGAGGAGTTCGTCGAGCTCGCCGAAGAGGCTGAGGAGGTCGGCTTCGCCGGCGTGCTGAGCGGTCCGCTGGTGCGGTCCTCCTACCGGGCTGGGCGGCTCTACGCGATGGCCCGAGCCCGCCGCGAGCAGAGCGACGCAGCAAGCACAACCGCCTGACCGCAGGGCAGTCGCGGCACGGTGCGGGGCTCTGTACGCAACGTTCTCCGGTCGGACACATCGCAGACACACACGCGGTCGACTGTGTGCAGGGAGCCCCCGGAGGAGCCCGTGATGATCCCCACGACACTGCTGATCGCCCCGTCGGTCCCGCTCTCCGGGGTGCCCACTCCGCTGAGCCGGGTCCCGGTTGTCGCCCGATCCCTCTACCTGTTGGCGCAGCCGCACGGCGGCCAGCGGTCGGCCCGGCAGAACGCCTGGGCGGGCATGTCTGCGAACGCTGCCCGCAGCCGCGCCCGGGCCGAAGCGGAGGACGCCATGGCCACTGCGGTCCTCCGGTCCCGGGCCGGCGGCTCCCCCAGGACGCACTCAGCGAGCGACTGCTCCCGTCCTCACGTGCTCGACGTCACCGGCTGACCCTGCTGGGGCGGCCGTCCCGCGAGGTCGCCGTGCGCGGGTAGGTTCCCGCGCATGGTCGAGCCGACGTACACGCCCATCATCGCCTTCGCGCGGCTGGTCTTCCGCGGGCTGGGCCTCCGGTTCGAGGTCACCGGGTCCGAGCACGTCCCGAGGACCGGCGGGGCTGTCATGGCGATCAACCACGTGGGCTACCTCGACTTCACCTTCGCCGGCCTGGCCGCCCGTCCGGCCGGGCGGCTCGTGCGCTTCATGGCCAAGAAGGAGGTCTTCGAACACAAGGTCAGCGGCCCGCTGATGCGTGGCATGAAGCACATCCCGGTCGACCGCTACGGCGGTGGCGCGAACTCGCTCACCGAGGCCGTCCGGGCGCTCTCCTCTGGAGAGATCATCGGCGTCTTCCCCGAGGCGACCATCTCGACGTCCTTCGAGCTCAAGGACTTCAAGACCGGCGCAGCCCGCCTCGCTCAGCAAGCCGGCGTCCCCTTGCTGCCGTGCGTGATCTGGGGCAGCCAGCGCGTCATGACGAAGGGCCGCAAGCGCGACCTCACCCGCGGCACTCCCGTCCGCATCGTCGTCGGCGAGCCGTTCCGCCCCGATCCGGGCGCTGATCCGGTTGCGGTCACCGCCGAGCTGAAGAGCCGCATGTCCGTCCTGCTCGAGCACGCGCAGAGCACCTACGACGGCGCGCCGCGCTCGCCGGAGGACACCTGGTGGATCCCGGCGAGGCTCGGCGGCACCGCTCCGACGCTCGAGGAGGCCGCCGCCCGCGGCGCCGAGGTCGAGCGCGCCCGACGTGCCCGCCGGGCGACCCAGGGCGGGACCTCGGCGGACGGCACACCTGACGGCGGCAGCGCCAGCGCCCACCCGCGGACAGGTCCGGACAGCACCTGACGCCTATCCTGACCCCATGGCACTGCTGAAGCGCTCCAAGAAGGTCGATGCCGCGACGGGCCCCGGGCGCAAGGCCCAGGCCGGCGCGAAGGGCAGCACGGGCCTCAAGGGCAGCACGCCCCCGCCGAAGCAGAAGCTCCCGCGCGGCGCCCGGTTCAAGCAGGTCAAGCAGGCCTTCTCGGTCACCCGGCAGAACGACCCCAAGATCATCCCGTTCCTGCTGATCGCCTTCTTCACCCCCTTCTTGCTGCTCCTGGCGATCGGCCTGCTGATCGACCACCCCTTCCTGCTGGGCAGCCTCGGCTTCATGCTCGGCCTGCTCGCCACCGCCTTCGTCTTCGGCAAGCGGGTGCAGGCCACGGCCTACTCCCAGGTCGAGGGTCAGCTCGGCGCGGCAGCCGCGGTCCTGACGAACATGCGCGGTGACTGGCGTGTGACACCGGCCGTCGGGTTCAACCGCGAGCAGGACCTCGTGCACCGGGTCATCGGTCTGCCCGGTGTCATCCTGGTCGCCGAGGGCTCTCCCCACCGCACCCGCGGTCTGATCGTGGGCCAGAAGAGGGCACTGTCCCGTTGGATCGGCGACGTACCGGTCTACGAGGTGCAGGTCGGCGACGGCGACGGGCAGGTGCCGCTCAAGGGGCTCGAGAAGCACTTCCTCAAGCTGCCTCGCAACATCAAGGGCAAGCAGGTCAACGAGCTTGACCGCAAGCTCAAGGCCATGGGCGGCGCGACCCTTCCCGTGCCGAAGGGCCCGATGCCGACCCGCATGCAGCGCCGCTAGGACCGATGGCGCTCGGCCCGCCCAGCCCGAGCGCGGACCACGGCCGTACCCGCTGCCTTGTCGTGAAGGCCGCGGCCGTCGCGGTCGGAGATGAGCGCCGGGACGAGCAGGAGCAGCAGGGCCGTGCGGATCGCCGCCGGAAGGAACGTGGGTGGGGCGGCGAGCTCCGGTGGCCTCACCACCCGCAGGCCGACGAGCCGCATGCCGATCGACTGGCCGGTCAAGGCGATCAGCAGCAGCATCTCCACCCCGACGGCCGCGGTGCCGGCCAGGTTCACCTGGTCGCGCGTCGGGTCGGTGACGACGGTGCCAAGCAGGCCGCCGATCAGCGCTCCGGCGACGAGGTCCAGGGCGAAGCCGAGCAGGCGGACGCCGGTCGGCGCGAGCGAGCCGACCCCGGACGGCGGGACGCCGAGCCGCTCACCCCGCCAGCGGTCCCGCCGGTCGTCCTGGTAGCCGGCGGCGCCGAGGCCGGACAGCCACGTGCCGGTCCACCTCGCCATGGACCCGAGGCTAGTGGCGGAGCGTCGAACTGGCCTGTCCTACGCGTGGCGTAACACGGGGGAAACACCCGGGACACGGCGGAGTCACCGCCAGTGGCTAGCCTTCGACCCAGCCGCACCCGCACGACACCCCCGCACACGGCCGCGTCGCCGTGTCCCTGAGTCCCCCGGAGGACGTCCTTGTTCACCAGTGCCGACGAGGTCCTGAGCTACATCGAGAGCGAAGGCGTCGAGATGGTCGACGTCCGCTTCTGCGACCTGCCGGGCGTGATGCAGCACTTCACCGTGCCGGTCGGTTCGTTCACCCAGGACGTCTTCGACGACGGCCTGGGCTTCGACGGCTCGTCGATCCGCGGGTTCCAGGAGATCCACGAGTCCGACATGCTGCTGCTCCCGGACCCCACGAGCGCGCGGCTGGACCCGTTCCGCAAGCGCAAGACGCTGATCCTCAACTTCTTCATCCACGACCCACTCACGGGTGAGGCCTACTCCCGCGACCCGCGCAACGTCGCGAAGAAGGCCGAGGCCTACCTCAAGGGCACAGGCATCGCCGACACCGCCTTCTTCGGCGCCGAGGCCGAGTTCTACATCTTCGACTCGGTGCGCTTCGACTCCAAGCCCGAGGGCAGCTTCTACGCCATCGACGCCAAGGCAGCGGCGTGGAACTCCGGCAAGGAGGAGGAGGGCGGGAACCTCGGCTACAAGCCCCGCACCAAGGGCGGCTACTTCCCCGTCTCCCCCACAGACCACTACGCCGACCTGCGTGACGAGATGGCCGTGCACCTCGAGTCGGCCGGCATGATCGTCGAGCGCGGCCACCACGAGGTCGGTTCGGCCGGTCAGGCTGAGATCAACTACAGGTTCGGCGAGCTGCTCGAGAGCGCCGACAACCTGATGCTGTTCAAGTACATCATCAAGAACACGGCTCACGCGGCCGGCAAGACCGTCACCTTCATGCCCAAGCCGGTCATGGGCGACAACGGCTCCGGCATGCACTGCCACATGTCGCTGTGGTCCGACGGCGCCCCGCTGTTCTACGACGAGGTCGGCTACGCCGGGCTCTCCGACATGGCGCGCCACTACATCGGTGGCCTCCTGAAGCACGCGCCGTCTCTGCTGGCCTTCACCAACCCGACGGTCAACAGCTACCACCGCCTGGTCCCCGGCTTCGAGGCCCCGGTGAACCTGGTCTACAGCCAGCGCAACCGCTCGGCCTGCATCCGCATCCCGATCACCGGCTCGAACCCGAAGGCCAAGCGGCTCGAGTTCCGCTGCCCCGACCCGTCCTCGAACCCTTACCTGGCGTTCTCGGCGATGCTGATGGCCGGCCTCGACGGCATCAAGAACAAGATCGAGCCGCCGACCCCGGTCGACAAGGACCTCTACGAGCTGCCGCCGGACGAGCTGGCCGACGTCGCGCAGGTGCCTGCCTCGCTCGACGCCGTGCTCGACGCGCTCGAGGCCGACCACGACTACCTCCTCGAGGGCGGCGTCTTCACCGCTGACCTCATCGAGACGTGGATCGCCTACAAGCGCGAGACCGAGATCGACGCGCTCCGGCTGCGTCCGCACCCGTACGAGTTCGACCTGTACTACGACATCTAGGGTTGCACCCCCTCGGACCTGCGGAAACGACGGTCAGAGGGGCTCCTGGTGCACATTTGGTGCACATGCTGACGAGCCGTCGATCGCCCGTCCTCCTGCGAGAGCCCGGTCGACGGCTCGCTTGGTCCGCTCCTCCGACGCAGGCATGAGGTGCGTGTAGACGCGGAGGGTGAAGCCAGGGTCAGCGTGCCCGAGGTACTCCGCGAGCGCGCGGATCGACTCCCCGGCGTCGAGCAGCACGCTGGCGTAGAAGTGCCGCAGGGCGTGCATTCCGTTCTCGCGTGTCGGCTCGACGCCTGCAGCCTTCAGCGCGGGCTTCCACAGCTTGGTGTTGACGTAGTTGCGCTGCAGGGCGGTCCGCTCGCGCGTCGTCAGGAGCAGATCCACCGCGCACGGGGGTCCTGTGACCTCCTGCCAGGGGAGCTCGACCGCCACGGCGGGCCAGGCCTGCAGGTGCGCGGCCAGCTCGAGGGCGACCGACTGCGGCAGGGGAACGTCGCGCAGCTTTCGACCCTTGGGCGGGGCGAAGACCTGGCGCCCACCGAGCAGCTTGACCTGACGACGCACGTGCACGACGCCCCGGAGGAAGTCGACGTCCTCGACGGCCAGTCCGAAGACCTCTCCCTGCCGAAGACCGCAGCCTGCAGCCAGCGTGGCCATCGCCCCGTACCGCAAGGGCAAGGCGTCTCGTACGGCGAGGACCTGGTCCGGGGTCCAGGGCACCACCTTGCCGGAGGGCACCCCGGGCGGCTTGACCGAGGCTGCCCGACAAGGGTTGCGGACGATCCGCTCGTCATCGACTGCTGCGGCCAGCACAGCAGACAGGTTGGCGAAGATGACGCGGACGTAGCGGGGCGCCAGCACCTGCTGCAAGCCGCGCAGCCACGCCTGCAACTGCGACGGGCGCAGAGCGGCCAACGGCGTCGCGCCAAGGGTCGGGTAGACGTGCAGCCGTAGGCGTAGCTCGACGGCCTCGCGGGTCGACGAGTCGAAGGTCTGCGAGGCGAGCCATGCTTCGCCGTACTCCTGCAGGATCATCTGGCCAGCCTTCGGGTCGACGTAGGACCCGCGTGACTTGTCCGTCTCGACGCTGGCGGCGAAGCGGTCCGCTGCCGCCTTGCGGACGAACTGCCTGGCCCGCTGCTCACCGCCTGGATCGCGGTACCGGACCTGGTACCCGGGCCGCCCGTCCTTCCGCTTGCTGACGCTAGCCATGACCGTCCTCCTTGATCTTGCTGGGCAGTAGGGGTCTGACGGCGCCTGACAGCGCGCGCACCTGCTCTGAGACTTTGCGCCGCCGACGGCCGGACGCGTCGGCGCCGACGAGCGCTCCAGGAGCCGATAGGGGGTCCTTGGAGATCAACCCCTCCCCTGGACCTCGTCGCATCACGCCGCACCTCCGCTCTCGTGCCTAGCCCGTACGGCGGGATCGCGGTGTCGGGCGGTCGACATCTGTGGATGAGTCAGCTGGCTGTACGCAGGCGCTCAAGGACGGGTGAGGGCGTCGGCATAGATCCGCCGGCAGGTGTCGGTGTGCACCGGCTGGAGCAGGCCGTTCTGCAGCAGCTCGTAGCCCTCCGATGTCCGATGCCCAAGGCGGCGGGAGCCTCGGTCGGGGTGAGCAGCATCTTGTCCGTGTCGTCCTCCGATCCCGCGAGGGCGTCCAGACGTGAGTGCCTGACCGGTCCCCTCACTCCTAGAAGGTGCGATGCGAGGGGAGTCTGTGACAAAAGATCTTGGACTTTCTCAAAGTTGTCGTGGGTATGCGATGGACTGTTTGGGGGCCCCTCGCGCCTTGAGAGACGCGTTGTGCCGTGTGGGCAAGGGTCTGCCCTCCACGGGCAAGGGTGAGAAGTGGCGTGGGCAAGGGTCCCTCCCCCACTCGGCGATCAGCGGGACGGTCCGCGCGCCGGCGTGACGGGGGGCACCTGCCACGGCTGAGCCACCGGCGGCACGAACCGCTCTGTCCCAAGCCCTGTCTCGTGCGCCGGGACGCGACCCCGGCCGACGCCAACGAAGGAGGCGGCTACGGCACGGCGGACGCGCTCGCCCGCGAGCACGTCGGCGGCGCGTCGGGCGGCGGCGGCTTGGGCGGCCCGCCCCTGCTGCTCCCGCAACCCGGCCAGGGTGACGCTGAGCCGCCCGAGCCGGTCCAGAAGCTCCAGCAGCTGACGGGTGTCGGCCTTCCGGACGAACTGCATGCCGAGCATCCCGCCGGCCGCCAGGCGGCTACGACGGGCCTGGGTCGTCGGGGTGGGGAGCTGCCGACGCAACCCGCGCGCCGCCCGGTCGTAGGCATCGGCCGCCTCTCGCAGGGGTCCGGTCCCGGTGCGGTCGGTCAACCGACCTAGCGAAGCCAGGACCTCGCTGGCCGCCGTGGCCGCCGCCTGCGCTCCCGCCATGGCGCGGGGGTCGCCGCTGCACGCAGCCCGGAGCTGCTCGTCGGCCTCGAAGATCGCTCGCTGAGCGGCGAGCCACAGCCGGCTCCGTTCCTCGGGGCAGAGGTCCAGCCCTGGCGCCGCTCCCGCGTCCGTCGGTCGCGGCGCTGCCGGGCCCGTCTCGTGGCGCCACCGCGCTCGCAGCTGGGGGAAGGTCAGGTCAGGGGCGAGCTTGCCGCCGCCGAACCAGATGGGTTCGACGCCTTCCGCCGCGACGACCCCCCTGGCCCGTAGCGCGACGGCGTAGCCGGTGACCTCGTCGGGGTCCTGGACACTCATCCGCAGCCGGACGAGCACCCCGTCCCGGCTCAGCCGTTCGGCGAACTCGGCGAAGGAGTTCGCACCGGCCAGGGCGGCTCGGACCTTGCCGCGCAGCACCTCTCGGTCCGGGGCGGCTGTCGTTGGCGCGCCGCGAGCTGCTCGCTGCTGGTTCTGCTCAACGTGCCGGCGCTGCTCGGCCCGCGAAGTCTCCGGATTGGCGGTCCGGTCGGCAGGTGAGGTGGCCGTCAGGCCGTAGCGGGCCTCGACGGCGAGGCTGGCCTCCCGGGCCCGGTAGAAGTCATTGCGCGGCCAGACCCGCTTGCCGTCCTGCCGGGCAAGCGTTGCCACGACGTGGACGTGGTTGTCGGCATGGCGAACGGCAATCCAGCGCACGGCGTCCTCGGCGCCGCGTGGGGCCAGGCCGATGCGATCGACGTACTCGGCGACGACGTCCGCCCACTCCTCGTCGCTGAGCCGGCGGTCGGTCTCGGCGGCGGAGATCGCCAGGTGGTAGACCGGCCGTGCCTGCTTCCACTCCCCTCGCTCGAGGCCAGCCGCCAGCAGCGGCGCGTTGAGGGCGGCCGCCAGGTTTCTCAGGTCCCGCCCGCCGTCACTGAGGCGGGCGGGTTCGAGGTCGCCGATGCCGTCCCACGCCGCAATGAGATGCGCGTCGGCGTGCGGGGCGCTCAGCCCGTGCTCACCGGTCAGGCCCTCTCGGAACAGGTAGCCCAGCAGCCGGCGGACATCGCTGCCTCGCTTGCAGACCTTGCCGATCACCGGATCACCCTTGCCTGCGCGTGATCTCCTGAGTTGCAGCGTCTGCGCTGCGCACGGCGCGGTCGGCCCCGGCGACCGCCTGGGACAGCCAGACAGGTGCCTGGCCGGTGCTGTGCAGCGCGGCGACGGCCTGGTTGACGTTGACCGCGTAGCGCCGGATCACCGTACGCAGGCGCAGCAGTTCGGCGAGCAGCTCCCGGTCTGGTGTCTGTGAGGGCGGCGGTCCGTGTCCGGCGACGGACAGCCCCGCCTTCGCCAGGAAACCGGCGGCGGTCAAACCGGCCCGTGCGGCTGCTGCAGTCAGCGCCGCGTGCTCCTGATCGTCGTACCGGGCCTTGACCACCCGCGTCCGCGCCGGGAAGTGGTGACGGCGATGCCTGACGACTGGGCGTGCGTCGTCGGCGACGTCGCCCTCCTCGCCGTGCTGCTCAAGCTGATCCTGCATGCCCTCTCCCCTCACTGCGGCTCCTTCCTGTGGAAGGTGCGATGCGAGGGGGTCTGTGACAGACGATCTTGAACTTTCTGGGTTGGTCATCCGGCACGGGCAGCCCAAGGGTGGCGTGACGATGGTGGTCGCCCGCGCCCGGGCGAGCACCTCAGCCCTTCGGCATCGGGGACCTGGCCGGGCGCGCAGCGCACGGTCTGGGCCCCGGAGCCATAACTTGCTCTGCCCTTCTCCCGGCCCCACGGCAACGTGCGGCAGCACCTCTCGGTGGCCCTGGGGTCGGCGGCGCCCACCCCGGACGCGGTCGGCACGGGCACGCATGCTTCGGCACCGGTACGCCGGAGCACGTCGATAGGCCCGTTGCGCACCGACCCATCGCCCAGCGACAGCTGGGCGATGGGTCGCCGGCCGCGGAAGCGACCGCTCATGCCGATGTGCGGGCGGGCCTGGAGCCGGGGCGTCGCCCGCTCGGACGCGTCACCCGCCCGGCGGTCGCGGGCCCTTCCAGTCCGACCTGCACCTCCGCGTCGGGCAGCGGGTTCCACGCCTAGCTACTTCGACCTGAAAAACCCGCTGGGCTGAGATCGAGGTGTCGGCGGCGGCCGATCCGGGAGGGATCGGTCTTCCTCCTCGGCCCGATCAGCTGGCCAGGGCTCCGATCTTGACCAGGTTGT
>JAABUN010001445.1_pt1 | contig 52215 bp, 46 predicted proteins | sample 5559311 | NCBI WGS metagenome assembly JAABUN01 (sample SAMN10711877, study PRJNA513370) | rock metagenome | isolation source: Antarctica rocks | place: Antarctica: Victoria Land, Siegfried Peak sud
GTGGTTTTGTCCTCGCTTCGCTGCGGCCCTCACCCGCCGCTTCGCGGCACCCTCTCCCGCATGCGGGAGAGGGTGCCGCGAAGCGGCGGGTGAGGGCCGCAGCGAAGCGAGGACAAAACCAATCGCTCCCAGAACCAAAAACAATGGTCGCAACGCGCTTTGAGTAGTCTTAAATCCGCTTCCCATTATGTATCTGATTTTCGATTCCTACGGCACGCTCCTCGAAATGGACGATTTTTATGGCCGTTTGCAAGCCAATTTCGCCCGTTTCGGCGCTCAATTCCCGCCCGATGTGATTAAACGCGCCGCGCACGCCGAGATGCGCCATTATATGAAGGGCGCGCGCCTCGCCAACACGCTCGAAAGTTGGAATCAGTTGCGCCGCGACTGCGCTTTGACGCTCGAAACCGCGATTCGAGAACAAGGCCACAAAATCGAGCTGTCCGCCGAAACCGTGATGCAAATTTTGTCGGATTCCGTGGTTTACAAGCCGTTTCCCGGCGTCAAAGCGACTTTAGCGAAGCTCAAAGCGCGCGGTTTGCGTTTGGGCGTGCTGTCGAACTGGGATTTCAAGCTGCAAAACGCGCTCGAAGACGCCGAACTCGCGCCGTTTTTCGATTTTGCGCTCTCCAGCGCGCAGGCCGGAACCGAAAAGCCCGCGCGCGAGTTTTTCGAGCGCGGTTTCGCGCTCGCGCGCAGATTCAAGCCCGATTTGAAGCCGAAAGAATGCTTTTACATCGGCGATCATTACGAAAAAGACGTGTTGGGCGCGCGCCGTGCGGGACTTTCTCCTTTATGGCTGGTGCGAAACGAGCGCGATTTGCCGTCGGGCGAGATTCACCAAGTCGAAAGCGACGATGTGCCCAAACTGCGCTCGTTGCGCGATTTGCTGAAAATTTTTAAGGAAAATTAACCACAGAGACGCAGAGACACAGAGAATTCAAGAGATTTTTCTCCCGGTTTTCTCTGCGTCTCTGCGGTTAAAAATTGGAAAATTATGGCTGACGAAATTTTGGAAGACGACGAAAGCGTCGATAAAGACGCCGTGATGCGCGCGCTCAACCACATTCAAGATCCCGATTTGGGCCGCTCGATTGTGGAACTGGGCTTCATCAAAAACCTGCGCGCGTGCGGCGGAAATGTGGCGTTCGACATCGAACTCACCACGCCCGCGTGTCCGGTAAAGGAGCAGATGGAAGCGCAGGCGCGCGAAATGGTGCTGCAAGTCGAAAACGTGACCGGCGTGAGCATCAATATGACGGCGCGCACCAGAGTTGTGGTCGATATTCGCGGTGGGATTCCGGGCGTCAAAAACGCGATTGCGGTCGCGGCGGGCAAAGGCGGCGTCGGAAAATCGACAACGGCGGTCAATGTCGCGCTCGCGCTGATGGAAAGCGGTGCCAAAGTCGGGCTTTTGGACGCCGATATTCACGGCCCCTCGATTCCCATCCTGCTCGGTGTGCCTGAAGGCGAACAGCCCGAAGGCGAAGAGGTGGACGGCGTGCAGCGCATTTATCCGCTGGATAGATTCGGTTTGAAATTGATGAGCGTCGGGTTTCTGACCGACCGTAATAATCCGATTATCTGGCGCGGCCCGATGATCGGCAAAATGCTGACGACGTTTCTACAAAGCGTCGATTGGGGCGATTTGGATTACCTCATCATCGACCTGCCGCCGGGCACGGGCGATGTGCAACTGACTCTGATTCAAAACACGCCTTTGTCGGGCGCCGTGATCGTGACCACGCCCGAAGCCGTCGCGGGCGAAGACGTGATTCGCGCCGGCAAAATGTTCGAGAAAATGGGCCAAACCCTCAATATTAGCGTGCCGATTCTGGGCATCGTCGAAAATATGAGTTGGTTCGAAGCGCCGTCGGGCGAGCGGCATTACATTTTCGGTCAGGGCGGCGGCGAGCGCATCGCGGGCGTGTTCGGCGTGCCGCTTTTGGGTCAAGTGCCGCGCGAAATGGGCATCACGCAGGGCGGCGACAGTGGGATTCCTATCATGGTTTCGCATCCCAATTCGTCCGTCGGCGAAACTTATAAAGAAATCGCGGGTGGCGTGGCGCGGCGCGTGGCGACGTTGGCGATGGAAAGCGGAGCGTAAATTTATGGAGAACGCGGACGAACTTGTTGAGATGTTCCAAGTCTTTGTTGGTTTGCTCGCACCTGTTTTTATCCCGCTTATGTTGTTTGCTTGGCACAAACGCGCCGTGATTTTGTGGTTCGTGATCTATGTCGGGATATATCTGGTTCTATCTTTGAATGGACGTTATATGTCTTATATTGGTGGTGGCAGTGACGGGGGGTTGGAATGGTATGCGTGGGGAACCGCCAATCGCAGACCCAGCAATGGTGGACGCATCAAATCAGGTTCCTCTCCGCTCGGTTTTTTCTTCTTGTTACCTGCGACGTTAGATGGCGATTTCTGGCATTTGCCCATCTCAGGAGAGGATCCGCGCGCACCTTATTATTGGAATCAAGAAATCAATTATGCCAACCATCGCTGACGTTTATCGCGCGCTTAACGCGCTTGTGGAGGAAAAAGTTGTCGAAAAATACGCGGTTTGTGGCGGCACGGCGGCGCTGTTTTACGCGGAAACGACTTTTACTTACGACATCGACATTTTCGTTTTTCTGCCGCAGAACAGTTTTTTGGTAGACATCGGCCCAATTTATCGCTGGGCCGAGAAGCAAGGATTTGAGGCCAAAGACGAATATTTGATGATCTATGGAGTGCCGGTGCAGATTCTGGTGGCGGGCGAAGGTCTGGAAGTCGAAGCCGTAAATAACGCGAATTGGCTCGATTACGATGGCGTTTCGGTTCCGGTCGTCGCGCCGGAATATCTGATTTTGATGTATCTCAAAGTCGCCAGCCCCAAACGGCGCGGTCGCGCTTTCGATTTGCTGGAAATCGAATCCCTCAACCGCGATTTGCTGAAAGATTTGATCGAGCGATTTGATCTTGGAGAGGTTTGGCGCCGCACGGGAGGCGAGATTTTATGACCGCAGAAGAACACAACGAGCGCGCCTACGCTCGAAAAAAAGAGTGGCACCGTGAACAAGCCCAACTGCCCATCAAAGAAAAAATGCGGATTATGCTGCAAATGCAAAAGCAAGCGCTACCGCTTTTAGCCAGACATCGTCCGCTGAAATGGTGGGAAAAACCCTGGGACATCGAACCTTGAAACGATGTAATTTTCCGTTTATTGCCAGTCATCGCCACTCAAACTGAGCGTGGTGCGCTTCCTGCCATGAAAATTCTTCTCTTTGTATCCATGCTGTGTTTGATCACAATAACCCAGGCCCAAAACGCGCCGCCGCGCCGCGATCCGCGCGTGTCGGCAGAACTTCGCCGCATGGTGGCGGCTTATAAAAAATTGGGGGCGTTCTCGGTTTCTTCTCAGGATGTAAAAAAAATTGATGTTTACCAGCTACGGCGACGCAATTCCTTGGGCCGTTTCGGTTTACCAGGGCGCGTAGCACTTCGAATCGAAGAATTGAACTCACAAAACGTAAAGCAAAGCGTGAGCATCGTGCGTTTGATGGACGGTAAAAATTTCATCGAATCGCAAAATGGAGGGCCAGCACAGCAGCAAACATTGCCAGCCGCATCGGTTAAAGGCTCCGATTCCCGTCTCCAGAGGTTTTTCGCGCCTTCTCTGGGTTTGGAAAGTCTCGCTTCGATTTTAGAATCCGGCGCCCTGCCGCTCCAGGAGTCAGAGCCAAATACCGTCACGCCTCGCTTTCAAATTTTGCCCGGCGGAGAATCACTCATCGAGGCACACGCCCAAACTTGGCGGTCGAGCGGCGATTTGGCGGCGTCTGTTTTTCGGTTTCACATCGGGAAAAACGGATTTCTAAAACGGTTGGAATATTCAATTGGGCAAGCTCCGGGTCGTCTGACCGGAACTGCGATTCTTTCAACGCCAACTCCTATCAACGCTCAAACCGCTTTTCGCTGGCAAGAATTCGCTCCCAGGCCAAAGTAGAATGAGTTGACGGCGACAACTGCCAATTGATGAAACAAAGAAGCGGTTGGAAAGCGAAAACTGATTCGTGCCCGCTCTGTATCGTCAAACTTCCGCTTGATTATGATCTATCTCGACCACGCCGCCACCACGCCGCTTCATCCCGCCGCTTTCGAGGCGATGCTGCCGTATCTCAAAGACAACTTCGGCAATCCAAGCAGCCTGCATCATCTCGGAAAAGCCGCTAAATTCGCCGTCGAAACCGCGCGCGAACAAGTCGCAAGTCTTCTCAATGCGCGCCCCGCCGAAATCGTTCTCAACTCCGGCGCTACCGAGGGCAACAATCACGCTTTGAAAGGCATCGCGCAGCGTTTGCAAGTCAAGGGCAAACACATCGTTTCGACGCAAATCGAACATGACGCGACTTTGCATCCGCTACTTCAACTCGAAAAGCAGGGTTTTGAGATTTCTTTCGTCGGTGTCGATGAAAATGGCGTTGCGCGGCTCGATGAACTGGAAAAAGCGCTGCGAAACGACACGATTTTGGTTTCGGTGATGCACGCCAACAACGAACTCGGCACTTTGCAGCCTATCGCGCAAATCGGCGCGCTTTGCCGCGCCCGCAACATCACTTTTCACTGCGATGCCTGCCAGACCGTCGGCCACATTCCCGTCGATGTCAAAGCGCTCAATGTTGATTTGCTGACGCTTTCCGCCCACAAATTCTACGGCGCCAAAGGCGCGGGCGCGCTTTATATTCGGCGCGGCGTGCGCCTCGACACGCTCATCGCGGGCGGGCACCAGCAAAAAGGCCGTCGCGCCGGAACCGAAAACGTCGCCGCGATTGTAGCGATGGGCGTCGCCTGCGATTTAGCGCGCGAAGCGATTTCGCGCGGCGATGAAGCCCGCGTCGCGGCACTTCGACAGCGTCTCATCAGCGGCATCGAAAACGGCGTCGGCGGCGCGCATCTCAACGGTCACAAAACGCAACGCGTGCCCGGAATCGCTAATTTCTCCTTTGAAGGCATCGAAGGCGAAGGACTGATCCTCGAACTCGACGCCCGCGCCGGAGTTTGCGCCTCGACCGGCAGCGCGTGCGCGGCGGGAAGTCTCGATCCATCGCCAGTTCTCTTAGCAATTGGCCTCGAAAACGGTCTGGCGCGCGCCGGAACGCGCTTTTCGCTCGGACGCGGCACGACCGAAGCAGAAATCGACCAACTCGTCGCGCTTTTGCCGGAAGTTCTGGAAAGTCTGCGCGTTCTCAGTCCAGAAACCCGCGCCGCGCTCGTTGGCGGCCAGAGCGACGACGCGGGTTAAAGATGCCAATCAACGCGAAATTTTGGCGTCGCGCCTCGATTGGTTTAGCCTTCGCTATTCCGCTCGCCATTTTTGGCATCGTGCGGCAAGTGGCCAGTTGGCGCCCGGTTCGAATCGGCATCGAGAATAGCGACAACCAAAGCCTCATCGTTTCGCCCGACGGCAAACATCTGGTGGTTTTCGGCTTTTATGGTGACACCCAAACTCGTCCCGATTTTTGGAAGGCGCGCGGTTGGGATCTCGAAAACGCTACAAACCACGCCTTGCGTTTCGGCCAATTGACGCCCGCCCGCTTCTCGCCCGATGGCCGATCCATTTTGTCGCTTCACGACGAATCCTTCAGCAGCTTTTTCGATGGCGGCGATTTGGCCCAATCGCACGATTTCCAAAGCGGGCGTTTGAATGCCCGCTTCGCCGACAAAAAGAGGTGGGAGTTTGACGACCCCGAAGCCGTTCAATTCACCAAAGACAATCGCCTCGTCATCGCGGGTGGTTTCGAGGGAGTGCGCTCTTACGACGCGCGCACAGCGCAATTGGAAAAGCGAGTGACGCTGCATCCCGATTCGCCCTCGATTGCCGTGCTCTCCCGCACCAATCTTGGCAATCGCACCAGCTTGAGTGAGGACGGCAAGAGCTTGATGACCAGCAATCCGCCCGCGCTGTGGGATGTCGCCAGTGGGCGCCGCCTGCGAAAGTTGCCGGTTCCAAAGTGCGACCGTTCCGGCCAATTTCTTTTTTCTCCCGATTTGAGCGTCATTATTTGGGAAAACAAGAACACGACCGGCCCGCAAGGTGCGCCGGGTTGGAGCATCACCGATCCTTTTTTGGGCCGTGTGCTCTGGCAAACCGCCAAAAATGTTTCGGGCCTCGCCATTTCGCCCGACAGCCAGAGCGTGCTTCTCTCCACACCAAACCGGTTCGAGTTGCGCCAAATCAAAACTTCCCGTCTCATCCGCGCTTTGCCTAAACCCGATTCCAACGTGTATAACGTCGCCATTTCTGCTGCGGAAGAATTGTTTTACCTGGACGAACAAGGCCAAATCTGGCGACAACGCCTGCGCTAAAACGCGAAAAAGGGCGAGAATCCGCAGATTCTCGCCCTTTTTGCTGCCCGCCCGACTTAAAGTCCCTGGCGGTAATGCGCGCGCCAGTTGCTGCCATAGCGCTGCTGATAATACTTCTGGCGACGCAAATCTTCGCGGGCTTCCTTTTTCTTATCCGAACGATATTTCAGATAAGAACCCGCCGTAACCAATCCACCGACGGTAGCGACGCGGCCTTTGTGCTTGAGCAAGCCATAGCCCGTCGCGGCGGCGCCGCCAATTGCGACTTTCTTCCAGGTGCTCGAACTGGCCTGAGCCGGGGCGACCAAAGAGCCGCCGAGTAAAGTGGCGCTCAAAGCGCCGAGGGTGCCAAGGGCAATCGTGCGTTGTTTGGTGATTTTCATAATTTTCCTCTGTTTTCAGCGTGAAAACGCCGAAGTTCGAGAAAAGACGGGGCCAATTTGAGCGGGTTCAAAAGTTTTTACAGGTTCTCACCAAGAACACCAAGGTCGCACCAAGAACACAAAGAAGCGAAAGGGAATTTCTTTGTGCCCTTGGTGCGACCTTGGTGCGACCTTGGTGTTCTTGGTGAGAACCTTTTCCTTTCATGCTCCGCCGTGCCTTCCAATCCAACCTCATCCCCGCCATCTTCCTCTGGTGTTTCGCGCTCGCCATTCTCGTTGGCTACTCCATCCATCCGCCCACAAAAGCCGCTCTCGACGCCCTCGCAACTCTCAAAAAACAGCTCGGCCTCGGCTTTTCGATGCCCGCGCAAGCCCTCGCGTCCGGCCTTTTGCCCTTTTTGTTCCAAAGGTTGCAATCCGGCACGCATCGCAAAACCGCGCTCGCCCACGTCCCCTATCTCATGACGTATTGGGCGTTTCAAGGCGCGTTAGTCGATCTCTTCTACGGCTTTCAAGCCCAAATCTTCGGCGACAACGCGCAACTTTCCACCATCCTTCCCAAAATCGTCGTCGATATGGGCCTTTTCGCGCCGCTCATCTCCATGCCGCTCGCCGTGTGCGCCTTCGCCTTCAAAGACGCCGGATTTTCCCTCGCCAAAACCCGCGAACTCCTCGGCCCGAATTGGTTCAAATCCCGCGTCATCCCCGTCTATCTCGCCGCGTTACTGGTCTGGACGCCCGCCGTCGCGGTGCTTTACGCCTTGCCGCTCGGCGTGCAATTCCCCTTTCAAGCCACCGTCGCCTGTTTCTGGGCGCTAATTTTAGTGATAATGACCGACAAATGAAACGCAAATGGCTTTTCGCAATCAGCATCGCGGCGATGATTGGAATGGCGTTGTGGCTGCGCGAATTGGCGTCGCAACCTCCTGTTGTTGTAGCGAAAGGCTTCGAACCCTGGCGGCTGCGGTTTTCTGGAGATGGGCGGCTTTTATTGGCGGAGGATTATTTTCAAGAGAAAGGTTTGCTTTTCAACGTCCAGAAATCCATGGTTGACGCCAATTTTAACCCCAGATATATCCGAGATTTCGATGAGAACTATGGCCCGAAAACTTGGCCGCACGTTGGAGAAATAGATGGGCGCTCTTATTTTTCGGCGGCGCGCGGACAAAAAATCGCTTTGCAAGACAGCGGAAACCGGCTCAGGCTATATTCGCAAGGCACCAGTTGGAAAAATATTCGCGCCGGTTGGTCGAAGTCGCGCGGCGAGGTATATCGGGCGCTGAGAGGCGAAATCTGGATTTGGAACTGGAATGGGAAGTTGAAGCGTCGGGTGGGATATGTGGACGCCTCGATTTATCGGGACTCGGTTTTTTCGCCTGATGGAAAGCGACTACTCGCCTACGAGATGCTTCCGATGGGTCAGGCTTTTTTACAGCTTTACGATGTGCAAACCGGGAAAATGACGGCGCGTATTGGTGAGTCGGTTGGCTTTCGTGGCTTTGGATTTTCTCCTGATGGCCAACGCATTTGGTTTGTTTCAGATCGCATGAGTGGCAGCAAAGAGCCTTTTGGTCTCCAAGTCGTCCGCACCCACGATGCCAAAATCTTGTGGCACTCCGCGTGTTTTGGCCCGGTGAAATGGCTGCCCGATGGCCGTATTGGACTTGTCGAAGGAGACGGTTTTTCTTGGCGAGACGCTGCGGGGCGCCAAACCCAGCATTTGCCCGGCCCAGTGCTGACTCCCGGTATAGTGCCGGAAGATTTGACCGATTGGGTGCTTTCGCCGGATGGAAGGTGGATTTATTCGTGCGAAAGAAGCGGTGTGGTTCGCCGTTGGCGGGCGCGATAGAGGAATTTGATGAGCAAAAAACGAAAATACGCGGCAATTGTTGGAGTTTTGGCGATGGTTGGAATGGGGTTGTGGATGCGGGAATTGGCGTCGTGGCGGCCTGTTGTGGTGGGGAAGGTGGCTTTTCCGCCCGCGCAATTAATTTTCTCGCGCGACGGGCGCTTTCTTTTGGCACAAAGCGCCCCGGACTTCGGAGTCCGGGGCACGATCTTCGATTTCCAGGATGGCAGCCTCAACTCCGATCCATACGCCGTTCACGCTTTCGATAAAAATCACGGTTTGGAGACCTTTCCGCGCATTTGGTTTGATAATGACAAAAAACGGTTTCTTTTTTCGCCAGCGCCGGGGAAAATTGTAGCTTTGGCAATGGGAATAAGAAATGAATCCGAATTGATGAGTTTCGAGGAAGGGCTGGTTAAAACCGGATGGTCGCAGAAACAACGCGAGGTCTACGGCGAAGCCGGAGGCAATCTTTATATTTGGGATTGGAACACCGGAAAATTGAAGCGCCGTGTGAGATACAGCCAGAAGTCCATATCTCAGGCTGTTTTTTCGCCCGATGGGAGTTTGTTGCTGGCGCTCGAACTCAAAGCGAAAGCCAGTAGCATTTTGCGGCTCTACAATGCGGCGACGGGACGTTTGATTGCCACCCCCATTGAAACGCAACTCAATTTAGTCCGCGACTTCGGTTTTTCTCCTGATGGACAGTTCATCTGGAATACGAGAGTTGCAGGCGGTAGCCCGAATTTCGAGGCCACGCGACTGATAGGCAGAGAAATCGTCTTCAGCACCGATTCGACGGGGCCGGTGAAATGGCTGCCTGATGGTCGCATCGGAATCGTGAAAGAAAACGGTTTCGAGTGGCGCGATTCCAAAGGGAATTTGCTGACGCGGTTGCCCGGCCCGTTTCAAAGCCAAACTTTGAAAGGCCTGCTCACTTACGTCAAAGATTGGGTTTTGTCGCCCGATGGAAAATGGATTTATAGCTGCGAACAATCCGGCACAATCCGGCGTTGGCGGGCGCGTTAAAATGCGAAAAGCGGGGCTGACGCCCTCTTCCAATCTTTCGGCAGCCCAGCCAACCAAAGATTGGAAGAGGGACGCCCGACCCGCTCAAACCCATAACGTCCGCGCTGGAACTTGCGCTCTTTTCTTGCGTTTTTAGCGTGTCGCACTTAAAATAGCGCGTAGGCCGACGGATTTAAGCCACAATCGGCCAAGGAAATTCAACAAATGATCAACATCACCGATGCCGCCGCGAGCAAAGTTCACGGCCTTTTGCAAGCTCAGGAAAAGCCGGGCGCCATGCTGCGCGTTTTCGTGTCGGGCGGCGGCTGCTCCGGCTATTCGTATGGCATGACGCTCGAAGAGGACGCGCTCGAAGGCGATCAGCAGTTTCAGGTCAATGGCGTGGGCGTCATCGTCGATCCGCGTTCGGCGCAGTATTTGGAAGGCGCCAACATCGATTTCGTCGATAACATGATGGGCGGCGGCTTCAAAATCGACAATCCCAACGCGGCCTCAAGCTGCGGCTGCGGTTCGAGCTTCACGCCCAAAGAAGGCGAAGCCGAAGGCGCGGAACCGGTCGCGGCGGGCGGCGGTTGCGGTTCCTGTTCGAGCGGCGGCGGATTCTAAAATTTAGACTCGTTTAGATAAACCGCAGAGAAAGGGAGAAAAGGAGAATTCAAAAGCTCTTTTTCTCCCTTTCTCTGCGGTTATTTTTTTATCTCCATCATGCCATTAGGTGCCCATTTACCCACCTCCAAAGGTTTCACGGCGGCTTTGCTCGAAGCGCAGTCGCTGAACTTGGATTGTTTGCAGATTTTCTGCAAAAGCCCGCGCCAGTGGGTTGCCAAACCGCTCGATCTCGAAATGGCGGCGATTTTCCGCGATAAATGGCGGGAAAGCGGACTGTCGCCGCTCGTGGCGCACGATTCGTTTCTGATTAACCTCGCCTCGCCCGACGAAATGCTGCGCGAGAAGTCCATCGCCGCGATGAGGGATGAAATCGAGCGCGCGGAGGCGCTGGGCTGCGACTTTTTGGTGACGCACTGCGGCGCGCATCTCAAAAGCGGCGAGGAGGCGGGATTGCGGAGTTTGGCGGCGTCTCTGGTCGAGTGTCTGGAGAAAACGGCGGATTTGAAGGTGAAAATCGCGCTGGAAATCACGGCGGGGCAGGGCAGTTGTCTGGGCGCGCCGTTTTCGCACATCGGCGAAGTGCTGAAAAGCGTGAATTCGCCGCGCCTGAGCAGTTGTTTCGATACCTGTCACGCGTTCGCGGCGGGGCATGACATCATCGCGGATTTGGACGGCGTTTTAGCGGATTTCGACGCGCAAATCGGATTGGAAAACCTCGGCGTGATGCATCTTAACGACGCCAAAGGAGTTTTGGGCGGGCATTTGGATCGCCACGAACACATCGGGCAGGGCGCGATTGGAAACGAGGCGATGCGCGCGATCATCAATCACCCGAAATTGAAGCATCTGCCGTTTATTCTCGAAACGCCGGATGTCGAAACGATGATCGCGCAAAACGTGGCGGCAGTGCGGGCGTTAGAGGAGATGTAATGGAAACGATTCGCTGCCGGATTAAGCGGAGTTATTGGTGGATGGTTCCAGTGATAGCTGGCGCTGGCGTTTCTGCTCTGTTCGGGCCTACGACGATGCCACCGGAGCAATCGCCGTCCTCACTTTTGGTGGGATTCATGTTTTTCGGCGGTTTTTCGGCGCTCTGTTTTTTCGGCGCGATTTATTTGGTCGCCAGCCTGCTCCACGAAGAAGTTATCGCCGACGAAATCGGCTTACGCTGGCGCGGCGCTTTCGGGCCTTGGAAAAGCGCGAAATGGGAGGAAATCTCCGATTTTTATCTGGAGAAGTGGAAGCGAACGCCTACAATCGAAACGCCGCAGGGCAAGCTCAAAATTATCCCCGAACTGGCTGGAAAAGAGGGGCTGATGGCTCTAATCGCCGAGCGCTCCGCAAACGCTCCAGCGCGCGGATGGGAAATGGAAAAGCTGCGCGCTCACCATAAATACGTCAAGCGCTTCGATTACTGGACGAACTCGCAAAAGTGGACGGCGCCACTCAGTTTCGGCACTCTGATCGTTTGCGGTATTTTGCTCTTCGGTTTGAACTATTTCTCGCCGAAATCCGCGATTCCGGCGCAACCAATCGCCTCGTCCCGGCCTTTCGATTGGCTTTCCCTTCTGATGGCACTGGTTGGTTTTGGGCCTGTTGCGGCGCTGTTTATATTTATCGCGCCGTTGATGTGGCGTGAACGCACTTTCGCTTACCGGCACCGCGCCGAGCATCTCGAAATCTCGCCGCGCGGTCTGGCGTGGCAAAACGGCGAAAATCGCATCGAAGCGAGTTGGGATGAAGTGCGCGCTATCACTCCGATACCAGCGCGCGGCTTCGGCGCGCGCACTGACTATCGCGTCGAAACTCCATACGGTGATTTCACGGTTTGGCAGTGGTTGGAAGGTATTCAATTGTGGCTTCAGCTCGCGCGTCAATTCGCGCCGCAACTCGCGCCCGCTCCGCCGATTACCAACCTCGACCTTGGCGGCGAAGCGGCGACTTGGAGCGGCCCGAAAATCGGGGAAGGAGCGCGGATTTTCCATTTTCGCACTTCGGACACGCGCCTCGTTTTGTGGGCAACGACCGCTTTTGGCGTGGTTTTGCCCCTTTTGCCGATGCTGATGACCGCGATGAAAACGCCCGATGACGACCCGGCCCCACTCTCCTGGGAAATTTACGCGGCGGCGCTATTTTTAGTGATTTTGGCACTCACGTATTTGTGGTTTTGCTTCCGCCGCGCCGCGATTTGGGCCGACGAAACCGGTTTGGAATGGCGTTTTCCGCTTTTCAAAACGCGCCGCGTCGCGTGGAGCGAAATCGAGAGCTTTGGCCGCGACGAAAACGGCCACTTCCTCGTTGCAAATGCCAGACAGCGCCGACTTTTCTGGTCGGTGACACCGGTGCGACAAAACGAACTGCTGCAACTCATCGCCGAGCGCGCAAGCAATGCGAGCGGAAAATGGGATTCAATTTAATTCGATTTCGCCGACGCGAAAATCGAGGGTGAGACGCTGGTCGCGCAGGAAATCAAGGCCTAAAACGCCATTGGCTTTGCTGCTGGGTGGCAATGCTTGAGCGAAAACCGGAAAATCCTCACGCATCTGCTCCAACACAAACAAACTTTGCAAACGAACCTGCGCGACTTGGACCGGCCCGTTGCCCGTGAAGAGCGTGAAATTCTGCGGCGTGTCGGTGAGGTCATAACCCGCCGCTGTCAAAACTAATGGACTCAAGCAAGTGTGAGTTGCGCCGGTGTCTACGACAAGACGCGCCAAAACGAGCGCCCTGGGGCCGGACACAAGGGCTGTGATATAAACCACCGGTTCTCGCAAATCGAAGTCGAATTTCAGAGCAGAAAAGCCAAATTCTCCGTTCGCCCCGTGAACAGAAATGCAATTTGCGGAAGCGCGAGTTCGACAGCTCTGGCTTCGATTTCTTGCTGATCGGCGCCATGGGCGCGCACGATGCCGCGCGTGATCTTGAGTTGCACGTCCCACTCTAAAACCTGCACCAACACCCATTGATCCGGAAACCGCGCCTCAATTTCCAACTCGCTCAAAATTTCGTCATTTGAAACAGTCATTTCTTCCCCTTTTTCTTCGGCGTTTCGCCGCTTTCACTCGCCGTGTCCAGAAGCGTGCGCGCGTGTTCGAGGTTGGCGGCGCTTTCCGATCCCATCATACGCGCCAGTTCGGAGACCCGCGCTTCGCCGCTCTGATTGGTGATCGAAACCGACGTGAAATCCTCGCCCGCGCTTTTTTCGACGCGGTAATGATGGTCGGCGCGCTTGGCGATTTGCGGTAGATGCGTGATGCAAAATACCTGACGCCCGCGCGCGATTTCCTGCAACTTTTCGCCGACTTTTTCCGCTGTTTGCCCGCCGATTCCGGCGTCGATTTCGTCGAAAACCACCACCGGCGCGCCGCCGCCATCGCCTTGATCGCGCAAAACACTTCTCAAGCCGAGCATGACGCGCGAGATTTCGCCGCCCGACGCGATTTTGGCGAGCGGGCGCAACCTCTGGCCCGGATTGGCCGAAAAGAGGAATTCCACCTTGTCTAAACCGTCGTCCGAGCCTTTTTCCAGGCGCTCGAAGCCGAGTTCAAAGCGCGCTTTGTCCATCGCCAGGCTTTCAAGCTGCTTGACGACTTGCGCCGCGAATTTTTTGGCTAAATCCTGACGCTGCGCCGACAACTTTTCGGCGATTGCGAAAAACTGCGCTTTTTTTTGCGCCGCTTCGTCGCGCAGTCCCTGAATTTGTTCGTCGGACAAACTCAAACTTTCGATTTCCGATTCGATTTTGGCGCCGTATTCCACGATTTCGCTCACCGATGCGCCATATTTGCGTTTCAAACGGTTGATTTTGGCTAAACGACTCTCGATTTGGTCGAGGCGATTCGGATCCGCTTCGAGACTTGCGGCGTAAGAGCGCGCGTTTTCGGCGGCGTCTTCGAGTTCCAAAATCGCGCTTTGCAGGCTTTCAACCCATTCGGAAACCGCGCTGTCGGTCTGCTCCAAAACGCGCGCGGCTTTAAGACTTTGCGTCGCCAGCGCGAGCGCGCCCATTTCGGTTTCTTCGTCACCGAACAGCATTCCCACGCACATCGCGGCAGATTCGCGCAGTTTTTCGGCGTTCATCAAACGGCTGCGCTCTTCCAATAATTCCTCGTCTTCGTCGGCCTTCAATTTCGCATTGGCGATTTCGGTCTGCTGAAATTGCAGCATATCGAGGCGCTGGGCGCGCTCTTGCTCGTTTTTGGAAAGTTCGGACAGAGCGCGCGCGGATTGGCGCCAATCCGCGTATTTTTCGCGCGTTTGGGCGCGAAGTGCGGCGTGTTTCTGGTCGCCGAACGCGTCCAAAAAGCCCAAATGTGCTTCGGAATGAAGCAGTTTCTGGTTTTCGTGCTGGCCGTGAAAATCGACCAAAAGTTCGCCTAAATCGCGCAAAATCGCGGCGGTGGAAAGGCGTCCGTTGAGGCGCACTTTAGAGCGGCCATTGCCTTCGACTTCGCGCGCGATGATGAGGGTTTCTTCGCCGCTTTCCAGCCCGTTTTCTTCCAAAAAACCGCGGGCGCGGGCGTTGTCGCTCAGGTCGAACTCGCCTTCGATGATGGCTCTTGGCGCGCCGCGCCCGACTTGCTCGGATGCGGCGCGTTCGCCGATGAGAAGGCCAAGCGCCTGAATTAAAATGGATTTTCCGGCGCCGGTTTCGCCGGTCAGCACGTTGAAACCGTTGCCGGGCGCGATTTGGGCGGCTTCGATGAGCGCGAAGTTATGGATGCGAAGTTCAAGAAGCATGAGTCAAATTGGCAGACGGAAAATTCCGCTTCAGCGGAAAATTCCGCTTCAGCGGAAAATCCGGCGAAAAACAACGCCGACGCGCGTTGTGGTGCGCCCGAATTCTGGTTTAACGAAGTTGGGTTTTATGCAGCCGGGCCACAATTTCCGAGGTTACCAACAGCGAAAAGGCTTCGTCTTGCAAACTGCGGCCCCGGTCGTTGACCACGCCGCGATTTCCCTTCATTTCGAGGCGACGACTGGTGCGAAATGGGATGCCGCTCCAAGCGTCGATTTGCAAACGCGCCTGACGCGTCCCCTGGCAGGAGAAAGTGTAAGCCACCGAGTTCGGCTCCAATTTCGGTGTCGGCGACGCGACGCGAGACGCGACGCGAAAAGTCGCGGTTTCGTCCACGACGGCGACTTTTTCGCCGCGAGTTTGCAGCGTGCGCGTCAGGGCCGAAACCGGAGTCAGAGTGTCCAGATCGGCGATTTTGGCGTTGAATTGCCAGCTTTGCCCGCTTTGCAGCGGCGCATTGGACAAACCATCCGTCCAGCCTTGAACCCAGTTTTTCATCCCGGTCGGAGTCAGAAGCGCGGGAAACGCCATCTGCAAGAAACTGCCGTCATTCGCTTGAGAAATCGCCGCTGAGACGCGCTTTTGCCAGATTTCCCAGCCACCAGAGCGAGTGATGCGTCCGGCGCCATTCACGGCGCACGAAAAACTGGCCCCGGCGAGTTTTCGGCTGAAACGCCGCGCGGCGCGATTTTCGTCGTTGCGGCGCTTCTGCAAGCCAATAAGCCGCTGTTTTTGCATCTGCAAGCGCGAATTCGCGTCCAAGGTTTCGTCGCCAAACGTCGATGCGGCATCGCTATCCCGTTCGCGCGTGACTTCCATGCCACGAAAAGTCCAGCGCAGCACAGAGTTGTCGGCCTCGCCGGGTAGCACCTCCACGGGTAGCACCTCCAAATCGAAGCGAACGCGCCGCGAAGCCTCGTCTACGCTCGTCTCGCGCACCATTTTCTGTTGCTGGTTTTTGCGCGCGCCTTTCGCATCGAAACCGACCCAAAAATGCACCATATCCTGCGTGCCGGTGTTTTTGAGGCGCTCGAAAATCACTAAATCCCAGTGACTTTTCGCGGGCGGCTGAAAACGCCAATGCCACGGCTGCGAATCGGCGCGCGCGCCCGGCGTTAGGGCGATTGGGGTGATAAGGAGCAACGCGCAAACCGTGGCATTGGCAGATGGTTTCACCCTTTAAGAATAGCGAATGGCGCGATATTTATGGCGCATTTGAGTGATTCCCGCGTTTTACTCGCCCGCTTGCTTCCAGATTTCGCTTTCGATGAAGATTTGCAGCGCCGCCATATCCAATTTGCCGATTTCAGCTTCGCTTTGCAGAATTTTTAGCGCGGCTTCGGTCGTCAGGGCGCGTTTGTAGGGCCGATCCGAGGCGGTGAGCGCGTCGTAAACGTCGGCAATCGCCATCAATTTGGCACCCAGAGGGATTTGATCGCCGCGCAGTTGTTGCGGGTAGCCGCTGCCATCGAGACGCTCGTGATGGGCGCGCGCAATCGCCGGGACGTGCTGGAGCGCGCTTGTCCAGGGAATTTGCTCCAGAAATTCGAAGGACATCTGGGCGTGATTTTGAATCTGGCGAAACTCGTCGGGCGTGAGCGTGCCGCGCCGCACGCACAGCGCGGCGGCCTCATCGGGCTGCACCAAAAGCTGCAGGCCGCTTGGAGTTTGAAAAGTGAGCGTTTGCAGGTAATCGAGCGCGGCGAGAGCGTCGTCCCAGACCGAATCGGGACACGGATCGAGGCCCAGACTGTTGAGTTGACTCAGAAGCCGCGCCTGTTCGTCGAGTCGTTCGATGCGCGCGCGGGCGTGCTGTTCGATGGCCTCAATGCGCGCGGATTGGGTGTCTTTCCGGTCGTCACGCGCGATTTGCAGACTCTTTTTGGCGGCGTCGGCTTCGATTTGGGCGCGAAACGTCAGAATCCGGTTTTGCAGCGCTTCGAATTGCGCGGCCTCGATTTTGTGGCTTTTGGTCAAAACCGCTTCGCGCACGCCGATTTTGCCGAAGTCGTGGAGGAGAGACGCATAACGCAGTTCTTTGAGCTGCGCGGGCGTGAAATCGATGCCGGCGAGCGGCCCGCTCTGGTTTTGCGCGATGGCGCGCGCCAGCGCCAAGGTCAGGTTGGTGACGCGGCGCGAATGGCCCGATGTGGTCGGATCGCGGTCTTCAATGGCGCTTGATGCGGCCACGACGAGCGCTTCGAACAATTCCTCGATTTCGCGCAGCAAAAGCGTGTTATTGAGCGCGACCGAGGCCTGAGATGCCAGGGTCATCGCCAGTTCCGCCATTTCGTCGTTGAAGGGGATGACTTCGCGCTCGACGGTCGGCAGGTCGGCCAAAATCACGTCGCGGTGGCGCTTGCGGTTGATGAGCTGCAAAACGCCGATCACGGCGCCAATGTGGTCTTTGAGCGGCACCACCAAAATCGACCTGGTGCGGTAGCCGTGGTCGGCATCGAAACTCGAATTGAATCGAAACGGCGCGTTTTTGTCGAGCAAATAAACGTCGTCAAAGCGCAAAATTTCGCCCGACAACGCCGCGTAACCCGCCAGGCTCGATGGCGAAACCGCGAAGGAGAGGTTGCTTTCGATGGTGATGGAATCGTTTTGCGCGGCGCGGAAAAACAGGCTTTTCTGGCCGCTGCGGTCGGCTTCCACGATGTAAAGCGTGCCGCCATCGGCGCCGGTGAGTTCGCGCGCCGCGCTTAGAATCAGGCCCAGCAACCGCTGAATGTCGCGCTCGGCGGAGAGCGCGAGACCGATTTCGGACAGATGGCGCAGACGGCGCGCCGCCACGCTGCCTTCGACCGACGCGGCGGCGGGCGAGGCTTTGACGATTGACGCGCCATCATCCGGCACGCCGGTGGGGGCGCCAGAATGCGGAGGAGTCGCGTCAAAAGTCGTCATCAATGGCATGGAGAAGGCAAGGAATTAGCCGCCCCAACTCATTTTGTGGCGCAAGCGGCCATAAAAAGTGTCCTGCGGGTCACGCAGCAATTTGGTGATTTGGGCCGCGCGGCGCACGCGAACCGTGTCGCCGGGACGTAAAGAAACACCGATTTGACCGTCTAAAGTCAGCATCGCATCCAGTGACGAGGTTTTGACCTCGTCGCCTTCCCATTCGGCGCGCACTTCCAGAGTTTCGCCCGCGCCGACGATGAAAGGCCGCTGATTGAGCGTGTGCGCGCAAATCGGGCACACCAGAAGCAACGGCACATGAGGCGGCACAATCGGCCCGCCCGCCGAAAGCGCATACGCCGTCGAACCGGTCGGCGTCGAAACCACCAGTCCATCGGCGCGAATCGCGGCGATGAGTTCGCCGCCCGCGTAAATCGACAAGCGCAAAATCCGCGCGAGCGCGCTTTTGGCGACCACGGCATCGTTGAGCGCGATGCCGCCGCCCACGCTTTGACCCGGCGCCGAGGCGCGAAACACGTCGGCCTCGATCATCATGCGCTCCTCGATTTCAAATTCGCCGTTCATCAAACGGGCGAAAGCGTTTTCGATGTCGTCGGGACGCACCGCGCTCAGAAATCCGAGCCGTCCCAGATCGACGGCCCAAACCGGCGTGTCGAACTGGGTCGCCGCGCGCGCCGCCGCCAAAACCCCACCATCGCCCGATAAAGTGACCAAAACATCGCACGAGGCGATTGTGTCGGAAATCGGGCAGCCGTCGCCGCCCATTTGAGGCGGTGGCGCGTCTTCCTCTTGCAGATGCACTTCCAAACCGGCGCGCGCGGCGAGTTCGGCCAGCGTGCGCGCCAGATCGTGGGCCTGCGGCTTGCCGGGCGCGGTGAAAATGCCGAGAGATTTCATGGGATTGTAGAGGTTAGAGGATAGAAGTTAGAGCGTGTGAGGAACTCGTAGAGACGTGCGGAGCGCGTCTGCCTCTTTTCCCCATCATTCCCAGGGGGGAATGAAAGACGCGCTCCGCACGTCTCTACGGTTTTGCGGTCGCCGGGCAAACACGGCCCAGTTGCTAACACCCTCTATCTGGTAACTTGAGTCCTCCAACCCCTACTTTTACCCGACCGTGGCGCCACTTTTCAAGCGCGCGAGGTTGCTTTTGGCTTCGGAGTGACCGGGCTGGAGTTGAACCGCCTGCGAATAGGCTTCCAGCGCCGCTTTGCGGTCTTTTTTGGCTTCCAGAACCACGCCCAGATCGTTGAAAGCGCTGGCGTTTTTGGCGTCGCGCGCGATGATTTCCCGATACGTCGCTTCGGCGCCCGCCAAGTCTTTGGCCTGATACAGCGCGCGGCCCAGACCGGAGCGCGCTTCGAGATCGGCGGGATTGAAGGTGAGCAGCCGTTTGTAATGCGCGGCGGCCTCTTTGGGCTTGTTTTGCGCCAGATCGTTGGTGGCGAGGCCGGAATAGGCGACCGATAAACGCCCCAAAAGCGCTTTTTTCTCCTCGGCGTCTTTGCTGGCGGCGCGTTTTTTCTCGCTATCGTCGGCCAAAGTTTGCCACTGCGCGCTGGAGGCTTCGTAATTTTTCTGCGAGGCCAAAACAATCGCTAAATTGATGCGCGCGTCGGCGAATTCGGGGTCGATTTTGAGCGCCTGACCGAATTTGGCGACGGCTTCATCGAAGCGTTCGCGCTTGAAATAGATGCGCCCGACGTTGTTTTTGGTGGCGGCATCGTCGGGCCGGTCGCGCTCGGCCTCGGCGTATTGCATCAGAGCGTCGTCGAATTTCGCGGCGTAATCGTAGGCGACGCCAAGGTTAAAACGACCGGTGAAATCGCTGGGGCGCAGCGCGACATAGCGGCGCAGCGTGGTGGCGGCGTCGGCCCATTTACCGCTTTTGAGGTGCAAATCGCCGAGTTGCAGCAACGCAGACGCGTTGTTGGGGCTGGAAACGAGGATGTGTTTAAGTTGGTCGGTCGCGTCAGCGCGGCGGTCGCTTTCGACCAGAGCGAGCGCGAATTTGAAGCGATACGCCTCGTTTTTTGGCTCCAGCGCGACGGCCTTTTTGTAAGCGCCGAGCGCGCTCGCCAGTTTTCCAGTCTGTTCGAGCGATTCGCCGATGCCGTCCCAAATCGCGGCATCGTTGGGGTTTTGCGCGCTCAGAAGTCGCAAATGCGGCAGCGCGTCGGCGTATTGGTCGCGCGACAAAAATGCGAAAGCGAGGTTATAGCGCGCGTCGAAATAATTTTTATCGAGCGCCAGAGCGCCCTCGAACGCGGTTTTTGCGCCGGGGAAATCGTCTTTGTTCCATTTTGCGAAGCCGATGTTGTTGAGCAGTTGCGAACGGGCGCGCGCGTCCAAATTCTTGCCATTTTCCTGCGCCGCGATCAGCGTATTGAGCGCGTCGTCCCAGCGTTTTTGCTGCAAACGCACGTATCCGAGATAGCTCAAAGCGCCCGCATCATTGGGCGAAAGCGCGGCGGCGCGCCCGAAATTCTGCGCGGCGATGTCCCAGTCGCTCTTTTTGAGCGCAGCGAGGCCGGAATTGTAGGCCAGCGTCGCGGCCCGAACGCGCGCGGCTTCATCGAGCGAAGCGTCTGGCAGACTTAAATCGGAGGGCAATGTCGAGGGCGCGGACGAACCGGGAGCGGGATCGGCGCTTTGAGCGCGGGCCGCGAGCGGCGCGGCCAAAGCAAGCCAGAGAAACGTCTTTTTCATAATATAAGGAAGGAAGTCACGAAGAAAGCGAAGGCGAGTCGCCTTCGCTTTCCTGTTTTGATGGGTTTTTGTGAAGGAAGTCGCGTTGCGGACGCGCTTAAATTCTAATAAAAATGCGCGGATAGGCTCAGAACGGGGCGCAATCGCAAATTATTTTCAAGAACGCGCTTCTACCAGAGATTCCGCCTTGACCTTGCTGCCGTGTCCGGCGCCATTGGCATGGCCGTTGGAACCGTTTTTCGCGCTTTTCGAGGTTTTTGGCGCCGCGATTTTTTCCAGATTCTCTCTCATCGCGGCTTCGATGCCCGCGCTGTCGAGTCCCAACTCCGCGCGCTGGATTTTCGGGCTGGCGTGATGGATGAATTCGTCGGGAATGCCGATAATTTGCGTCGGCACCATCACTTCGTGCTTTTGCAAACACTCCAAAATCGCCGAGCCAAAGCCGCCAAGTTTGGCGTTTTCTTCGACCGTCACCAGCCGCTTGCAGCGCCGCGCGAGGTCGCAAATGCCGTTTTCATCGAGTGGTTTCACGAAACGCGCGTTGAAAAGCGCGACTTTGTGACCTTCGGAGCGCAGTTTTTCGACTGCGCCGAGCGCCATTTGCACGCTGTAACCAATGGCGATCACGCCCACATCGGGATGGTCGTCGTCGTAGATCAGTTCGCCGATACCGACCGGCATCGCTTCATAGGGCGCGCTCAAATCGTGGCCAACACCCGTCCCGCGCGGATAGCGAATCGCGGCGGGGCCGTCGAGACTTAAACAAGTTGCCAGCATCGAGCGCAGTTCGAGTTCGTCTTTGGGCGCCATCACCGTCAGATGCGGAATCGAGCGCAAATAGGTCAAATCCATCACGCCTTGATGCGTCGCGCCATCTTCGCCGACCAAACCGCCTCTGTCCAAGGCGAAAGTCACCGGCAAACCACCCTTGGTGTGCTGGCACACGTCATGGATGATCTGGTCGTAGCCGCGCTGCATGAAGGTCGAATAAATCGCCACGACAGGGCGAAGTCCGCGCAGCGCGAGGCCCGATGCGAAGGTGACGGCGTGTTCTTCGGTCATGCCGACATCAAAGCCACGTCCGGGGAATTTTTCGATGAATTTGTCGATGCCGGTTCCGCCCGGCATCGCGGCGGTGATGGCGACGATTTTGTCATCTTTTTGCGCGAGTTCGCACAAAGCGTCGGAGAAAACCTGCGTATAAGACGGCGGCGCGGCTTTTGGCTTCACCAATTTCGCGCTGTCTTCCTGCAAACTGTCGGCTTTGTTGGAGCCAAAACCGGCTTTTTCGAGTTCGGCGGGCGTGGCGGCGTGCCACTTGATTTGCCCGTCCTCGTTTTCGGCTTTCTCGAAGCCTTTGCCCTTGACGGTCACGGTGTGAATCAAAACCGGCCCGCCATGCGAGCGCGCGGTTTTGAGCGCCGAAATCAGTTCGGTGTAATTGTGGCCGTTGATGGGGCCGATGTAGTGGTAGCCGAGTTCTTCGAACCAAAGCCCCGGCACGACCATCGAGCGCACGCCGGCGCGCAGTTTTTGGCCGACTTCGATGACGATTTCGCCGCCGGGCAGCTTTTTGAAGACTTCTTCGAGATGCTGGCGCGTGTTTTTATACACCGGATCCGTCCGCACGCGGCGCAAATAAGTGGCGAGCGCTGAATAGTTGTGCGAAATGCCCATCTCGTTGTCGTTGAGAATCACGATGAGATTGCTTTTCTGATGCCCGCCCTGATGCAAGCCTTCCAAAGCCAAACCGCCGACCATCGAGCCATCGCCGATCACCGCGACAACGACCTCTTCGCCGCCCTGCAAATCGCGCGCGACGGCATAGCCGAGCGCCTGAGAAATCGAAGTCGAGCCGTGACCGGGGCTGTTGGTGTCGTATTCCGACTCTTCCAAACGTGGAAACGGCGCGATGCCGTCTTTCTGACGCAAGGTGTGGAAGCGGTCGCGGCGTCCGGTGAGGATTTTGTGGGCATACGCCTGATAACCGACATCGAACACGATTTTGTCTTTGGGCGCATTCAAAACGTAGTGCAGCGCGACGCAAATATCGACGGCGCCCAGCGGCCCGCCAAAATGACCGCCGCAGGGCGAATCGGCGAGCGTTTTGATGATGAAATCACGGATTTCGACCGCCACTTCGGGCAGTTGCGACACTTTCATTTTTTTCAAATCGGCGGGCGATTCGATGCTGGGCAGAAGTTTCATTAGGGAGAAATCGGTTCGTAGTAGCGCCGCGAGGCGCGTTTAGAGAACGTAATCAATCCTCTAAACGCGCCTCGCGGCGCTACTACGAACCAAACGGATTATTTGTTGCGTTGCACGATGAAAAGTGCCAGTTGACGCAGCGTCTCGGCTTCTTGTCCGAAACTTTTGAGCGCGCGGGCCGCGTTTTCAGACGCCTCGCGTGCCATGCGTTGCGCGTTTTCGAGGCCGAAGACAGCGGGCGCCGTCATTTTGTCGTTTTGCGCGTCGGTCGAGGCTTTACCCATCACGGCGGGATCGCCGATCACGTCCAAAACATCGTCCCACAACTGAAAAGCGCGCCCCAAATTCTCGCCGTAGCGACGCAGCGCCGCGATTTGAGGTTCATCGCCGCCGCCAAGAATTGCGCCCGCGTGCGCCGCCACCCGAATCAAAGCGCCCGTCTTCAAAGCGTGCAACTGCGTCAACTGCTGCGGTGAAATCTGCCGCGTGCCGCCGTCGCGCGTCCAATCGAGATCGAGCGCCTGCCCGCCCGCCATGCCCGCTTCGCCCGACGCCTGCGCGATGAGTTTGACGACTTCCAGCACCATTTTCGGCTCGGACTCGCAATTCGTCACGCTTTCAAAAGCCAAAGTTTGCAAGGCGTCGCCCGCCAGAATCGCGGTCGCTTCGCCGTGTGTGATGTGACAAGCGGGTTTGCCGCGCCGCGTCTGCGCGTCGTCCATCGCCGGCAAATCGTCGTGAACGAGGGAATACGCGTGAATCAGTTCCAGAGCGCACGCCGCGCCGAGGGCTTTTTCGATGTGGAAATCGGCGCCGCCGACGACGAAAGCGGATTCCAGCAAAAGCATTGGGCGCGTGAGTTTGCCGCCGCCGCACAAAGCCGCGCCGCGCATCGCATCGCGCAGCGAAAAAAGGCCGCGCTCGGAAGTGGCGGGCAACGCGGGCAAGAGGCGTTCGAGTTCGGCTTCAATTAAAGATGGCGAAAAGTGCCAGGGTAATTTGCTCATTCTTGGTGTGTCGTGAAAATGGGAGTGAAGGGCGTTTTCCTCGCTACGCTGCGGCCCTCACCCTAACCCTCTCCCGATTACAGGAGAGGGAACCGATCAAATCATTGCGTTTCCCGTTACTTGCGCTCTTGCGATAATGACCGGTTCCCTCTCCTGTAATCGGGAGAGGGTTAGGGTGAGGGCCGCAGCGAAGCGAGGAAAACGCCTTTAATCTTCTTCGTCCTCTTCCCCAACTCGCTGCGAAATCAATTCGCCTTCATCATTAATCATCAACTGCTCAATCGTCAATTCCGCCTCGCCCAGAACCTGTTCGCAGCGATCCGAAAGCGCCAGCCCGCGTTTGAGCAAATCGAGCGACTTTTCGAGCGGCACGCCACCGTTTTCGAGCGCCGCGACGGTTTCTTCGAGTTCGCGCAACGCTTCTTCGAAACTCAAATCTTCTTCGATTTCGGGCGCGGGTTTTTTAGCTGGTTTATTGGCAGACAACAGAGAAACTCCCATCTTTAAGCGTCACGACTAACTTTTGGCCCGCTTTCACTTCGGAAAACGCCGAAATAATCGCGCCGCTTTGCGCGTCGGACAAAAGCGCATAACCGCGCTCCAACACGCCGCGCGGGTCGAGTGCGCGGAGTTGGGCGCGGCGGCCTTCCAACTCTTGCCGTTCTATTTTAACACGGCATTTTAAGGCTTCCCGCGCGCGATTTCGCAAATCTTCCACCCGATTTCGCGCCTCAACCACCAAATTTCCCGGCTGCGACAGCGCCCGACTGCGTCTCAGCCATTCGATTTTCTGCCGCGCGAGCCGAATCTCGCCCGCTGCGTGCTGCGCCATTTGCAGTTTCATCGCGCGCACATATCCCAAGAGTTGCAACACATCGGGCGCCACGATTTCCGCCGCCGCGCTCGGTGTGGGCGCGCGCCGGTCGGCCACGAAATCCAGAATCGTGAAGTCGGTTTCGTGCCCAATCGCCGAAACCAGCGGAAACGGAAAACCCGCCACCGCGCGCGCCAGATCCTCGTCGTTGAAACACCATAAATCCTCCGCCGAACCGCCGCCGCGCGCCATAATCACCACGTCCAAATCGCCAATCGCTTCGGCGAAACTCAGCGCGCGCATCAAATCGAGCGGCGCGGAAAAGCCCTGCACCGCCGCCGGAATCAAAACCAGCGTTGCCAGCGGATAACGCCGCTCCAAAACGTGCAAAATATCCCGAATCACCGCGCCGGTCGGCGAAGTAATCACGCCAATCCGTCGCGGCAAAGCCGGAAGCGATTTTTTACGGCCTGACTCGAACAAACCTTCCGCCGCGAGTTCGGTTTTGAGGCGCTCGAAGGCTTCAAACTGCGCGCCCTGTCCGGCGAAGCTGAGGGTTTGGACGTTGAAATTAGCCTCGCCGCGCGCGCCGTAGAAGTCCACCGAGCCGGTCGCAATCACTTTATCGCCATCGGCGGGCCGAAAGCGCAGATTGGGCACGTTGCGCTTCCACAAACAGCAGCGAATCTGGGCGCGCTCATCTTTGAGTGAAAAATAGCAGTGCCCGGAAGAGTGCAGCTTGAAATTGGAAATCTCGCCCGCAACCGCGACATCGCACAGAATCGGATCGGCTTCCAAAACGCGTTTGATGTGGGAATTGAGGTCGCCGACAGAAAAAACGGCTTCGGCGGCGAGAATCGGGTCTAACAACGACGACATGAGATGTAGTTTGATAAATTGAGGCAAGCCAGGCTAAGAAACGCTTCAAAATGTCCAAACGCATCATGAAACCTTTTCACTCTCTGTTTCCATTGCTGCTTTTGGGTTGTGTCACTGTTTCAATCGCGCGCGGCGCAGATGAAACAGTGAAAACTGCTCTCAAACCCAAAACGGTGCCTTTGGGTGCAGGTGGCAAAATCGCGTTTCAATCCGAGCGCACTTACCAACTTTTTGTGATGAACGCCAATGGCACCGCGAAAACCAAGTTGACCAGCAACCGCTTTGGGAACGATTCACCCTGCTTTTCGCCGGACGGAAAGAAAATCGTCGTGACTTCTGGGCGCAACGGCAATTCGGACATTTATGTGATGAACGCCGATGGCACCTCACAAAAACAGCTTACTTTCGCCGCCAACACTTACACGCCGTGTTTCTCGCCCGATGGGAAGAAAATTGCGTTTGTTTCCATTTCTGGCCCCGCCGCAACTATCCATGTGATGAACGCTGATGGCACCTCCAAAAAACAACTCACACACAGCAAGGCCGAGGACGCCGATGACCTTGAACCCCGTTTTTCGCCCGATGGGAAAAAAATCGTGTTTGCGTCCAAGCGAGACGGCCACCTCGAAATCTACTTGATGAACGCCGATGGCACTTCACCCCAACGGCTCACCAAAAATGATAGCTCCAATCAAAGCCCCTGTTTTTCGCCGGACGGAAAAATCGTGTTCGTGTCCGACCGCGATGGCTCCCAAAAGATTTATCAAATGAATGCTGACGGCACGAACCTAATTCGACTCACGAAACAAGAGAATAATCTCAACTATTCCGCGCCCTGCTTTTCGCCCGATGGGAAAAAAATCGCCTTTAATTCCTTCGATGCCTGGGGAAAGGGCGACCTAAAAATCTGCGTGATGAAGGCCGATGGCACGGGGTTAACTTCCTTGGTCAACAGCGAACACGCGCAGTCCCCGACTTGGGCGCTCGGTTTCGTGCCCGCGCCGGTTAAAACAACACCTTAAACCTACTTGCCGCCCGCGCCCGAAACCGCGACAATCAGCGCTCCAATCGCCATCAGAGAAACCCCGAAAACCGTCGGGCCATTGACTTTTTCACCCAGAAACATCGCCGCCAACACCACGGAAAAGACCAGCGACAGGCGGTCGAGCGGCGCGACGCGCGAAACGTCGCCCAGTTTGATGGCGCCAAAGTAAAACAGATACGCGACGGCAGACAAAGCGCCCGCGCCGAGCAAAAACGGCCAGGCGCGGGCTTCTATCGAGGTCAAACCGCGCGCTTTGCCGCTCAAAGCGACGTATCCGACCGCGAAAATCATCGTCACCACCGATTGAACCGCGAAACCGAGGCTGGAATCGACTTTGACGAGGCCAATTTTAGAAACGAGGGCGATCATTGCCGTGATGAAAGCCGACGCAAGGGCGAGAAGAATCCACATCGCGGCGCGCGGCGGCGAGATCGAGGCCACCAACTTCGATAGCCACAAAAAAGCACAAAAAGCACAAAAAGCACAAAAGGGGTTAGGTCAAACTTTGCAATTGAAAGGAAAAGCGCCGCGTTCTTTGCTTTGAGCGAGAGTTTTGACCTAACCCCTTTTGTGCTTTTTGTGCTTTTTTGTGGCCAATTAAATTTGTTTCTTCGCGGCTTCGACGGTGTTTTTGAGCAGCATCGCCACCGTCATCGGCCCGACGCCGCCGACGCGGGGCGTCATCCAACCCGCGACTTCGCTCACCGAATCATCGACATCGGAGATGATTTTTTTGCCTTCGCCGCGCGTCAGTCCGCCGCCAATCACTGCCGCTCCGGGTTTCACCCAATCTTTCTGAATCAAATTCGGGCTGCCCGCCGCCGCGATCAAAACATCGGCCTGCAAGGTGTAATCGCGCAGGTTTTTGACGCCGGTGTGAACCACCGTCACCGCTGCGTTGCAGCCGGGCCGTTTGAGCGCCAGCAAAAGCGCGAGCGGGCGTCCAATCGTCAGTCCGCGCCCGACGATGACGACGTGTTTGCCCTCGACCGGCACCTCGAAAGCGCGCAAAAGTTCGAAAATTCCCGCCGGTGTGCAAGGCAAAGGGCCGCTCGCGCCCATCACCAGGCGGCCCAGATTGACGGGATGCAGTCCGTCGGCGTCTTTGTCGGGGTCAATCGCCAAAAGCGCGGCCTCTTCGTCGAGACCTTTGGGCAGCGGCAATTGCACGATGAAAGCGGAGGTTTTCGGGTCGGCATTGAAAGCCTGAATCTGCGCGATCACGTCGTTTTGGCTCGCATTGGCAGGTAATTGCGCGTGAATCGAGGCGATGCCGGCTTCCTCGCACGCCTTGATTTTGGCGCCGATATAAACCGCGCTCGCCGGGTCGTCGCCGACCAAAATCGTGCCGAGTCCGGGTTTAATTCCGTGTTTTTGCAGTTCTTGGGCGTCAAGTGCGACTTGGGCGCGGATGTTTTGCGCGGTGGTTTTGCCGTCGAGTGGAATCATCGTGCGGCAGTTTAGCAAGCGAAAACAGGGCCAAATCGGCGCTCCAGTGGAGGCGCGGTTTCAATCGCAGCCCATGTCGGGCCGAAAACAGGGCGAAATTCCGGTAAATTTGTCCTGCGGGCGTTTGTGGTCGGGCGCGTTGTAAAACGCATCGAGTGGCAGCGCGCTGACGTGCCCATCGGCCCACAGAATTTCGACGCGCCCTTGATGGCGCGCATACGGCGCGGGCAGCATCGCCGTCACTGGATTATTGCCGATATGGGTAAAGGCATCGCCGATCTGAAAGGGCGGCGGATCCAAAACCGGCCAGCGTGAAGAGGGCAAACCTTCGGTCGCGGTGGTTCCCGAATCGGCTGCCAGAAGTGTGGCGGAGGGCCGCACGATTTGCGCCTGGGTGCGGGGCGCCAGATCGTCGCGGCGGGGATCGATGAACAGTGAGCCTAAACCGCCACCGATGTATTGGTTGTAGCCGTAACTGAGCTGCTGGTCGGGCAATTGAGAGGGATGGTAAAAGTCGGTCGGGCAAACGAAACTCGCCCTCGTTTTGAGGTAGGGCAACACAACTTGCGGCCAGAAAATCATGGTGCGGTGCGCGTCTTCGGCCATCACCGGCGGCAAAATCTGCGCGTTGTCGTCGGCGTAAAGGCTGAAAGCGAGGCCGATCTGCTTCAAATTCGCAGCGCAGACGGTTTGGCGACCGCGTTCGCGCACGCCAGAAAACGCCGCGAACAAAATCGCCGCCAAAACGGAGAGAATCGCCAAAACCACCAGCATTTCCACCAGGGTGAAACCCCGTTGCGCGCGCTCCGCTTTATCGCCGTGTTTCATCAGAGAAATCCGCCTTGCTATCCATTGTGACACGGTTTCGATTTCCCCGACACACTTCTAAATAAAGCGCGCGATGTTCGCTAATCATGCGCGACACATCGAACTCGCGGCGCATTTTTTCGCGCCCGTTCTCGCCCCACCGCGCGGCTTCACGCGGGTGTTCGATCACCCACTCCAGCGCACGCGCTACGGCGTTGGCATCGTTTGGCGGCGTCAAAAAGCCGGTTTTTTGGTGTTGAATCAGGCGCGATACGCCGCCGACATCGTTGGCGACGACCGCGCGCGCCGCCGCCAGGCTTTCGATGATCGAAACCGGCGTGCCCTCCTGCAAACTCGTCAAAGCCACGGCATCGAGAGCCAGATTGAGATTGGCGATGTCGCTTCGCAACCCCAAAAAACGCAGATTTTGGCCCAATTTGAGTTCGCGGGCCAAAGTTTCGAGGCGCGGGCGCGTTTCACCGTCGCCGATGACGAGAAAGGTGATTTCGGGATGGGTTTTCTGCAAAATCGCGGCGGCCTGCACGAAAGTTTTGACCGATTTGACCGGCGCGAGGCGCGAAATATGACCGATGAGAACGGCATCGGGATTTAAACCGAGTTCGGCGCGCAAACTTGCGCGCGCCGCGCTGATTTTCGCGGGCGTCGGCTCGAAATCGGCCAGGTCAAGGCCGAGATTGATGGTGCGGAATTGGTTTTTGCTGCCGATGCCGTGCGCGAGGATTTCTCGACCCAATTCGTCGGAGAGGCAAATCAGCCGCGTCGTCCAGCGCGCGGCGATTTGTTCGAGGCGCAGATAAAGCTGGCGTTCGAGCGGGCGCCAATTGTAGCCGCCAAAAATGTTGATGTGAAAAGTGTGAACGCTCGGCACACCGGCGATTTTGGCGGCGAGGCGGCCCAGAAATCCGGCTTTGGACAAATGCGTATCAACTAAATCGGGGCGAAAACGCCGGAAATGGCGCGTCAAATCGCGCAGCGCGCGCAAATCGCGCGCGGGAGCGGCGTCGCGGCGCAGATTGGACAAAATCTGCGGGCGAATCGCGGTTTCGCCGTGCAATTCGAGCATATCGCCTTCGACATCGTTGGTTTTTCCGGCGAAAAGTCGGGTTTCGAACTCGCTTTTGTCCAAATGTTTGGTGAGCAGCGCGACATGAAGCGCCGCGCCGCCCACGCCGAGACGCGTGATGACGCGCGCGATGCGAAACGGGGCAGGAGACGGTGGCATGATGCGGCTCAAGTTTGAGGAAAATTGCAAGTCAAGAGTTGCGCGGGGCACGAAACTGGCGCTGGAACGCGCCCTCCATGCACCATACCGAAGTTTTACTGGCGTTTTTTCTGGTTTTCGTGGCGGCGCAAATCGGCGCCGAAATCGCGTCTCGCATCTCGCTCCCCGCCGTGGTGGGAGAAATCGCCGCGGGCGTGGTCGTCGGGCCGTCGCTTTTGGGACTCATCAGCGTGGCGCAAAAAAGCGGCGCCGCGACCAATTACAGCGCCGAACCGCTGCTCGCGCTCGCCGAACTGGGCGCGGTGCTGCTGCTGTTTTCCGTCGGACTCGAAACCCGTCTTTCCGACCTCAAAAAAGTCGGCAAAATCGCTTTGAGCGTGGGCACGCTCGGCCTGATTATTCCTTTCGTGCTGGGCGCGGGCTGGGCGCATTTCGCGGGTTATCCGACGGCCAAAGCGCTCTTCATCGCGGCGGCGTTCGTGGCGACGAGCGCGGGCATCACCGCGCGGGTTTTGAGCGAACTGGGCGTTTTGGGCCGCATCGAAGCGCGCGTCATTCTCGGCGCCGCCGTGATCGACGACATTCTGGCGATGCTGCTGCTGGGCGTCGTCACCTCGCTGCAAAGCGGAAAAGGCGTGTCGGTCATCGGTTTGGCGCTGGTGACGCTGCAAGCGGTGGGATTCGTGGCGCTGGTGGCGTTTGTCGGCACCAAAGTGCTGAAAAAAAGCGGCCCGGCGCTCGATGCGCCCATCAATCCGCATTCGCCGCTCACGCTTTCGATTGCGGCGTGTCTGGGTCTGGCGGCGGCGGGCGCTTATCTGGGTTTGGCACCGATTATCGGGGCGTTTCTGGCGGGCATGGCGTTCGCCGAAACGCCGCAACGTCACCAACTCGAACGCCAGATTCAGGTCGTGATGGCGTTTTTAACGCCGTTTTTCTTCGTGGTGACCGGGACGCAGGTCGAACTTCAGGCGCTCGCGTCGTGGGGCGCGGTTTCGACGCTGCTTTTGATTACTTTTCTGGCTGTAATTGGAAAATTAGTCGGCGGCGCGATTGGCGCGCGCTCGCTGGGCCGCAAATCGGCTCTGATTGTGGGAATGGGCATGGTGCCGCGCGGCGAAGTCGGCATCATCGTGGCGAGTCTGGGGCGCGGCGCGGGCGTGTTCAACGCCGAGGTTTACGCCTTGATTATCGCCATGAGTTTGCTGACCTCGGTTTTGACGCCGCCGATTTTGAAATGGCAGTTGGCCGGTTTGCCCAAAGAGGAGGGCACGCTGGATGAAAAAAGCGAGCTGTTTGGGGTGCAGGAAACGGGACATAATTAGGGACTGTGCGCGTTAGTCCTCGCTTCGCTGCGGCCCTCACCCGTCGCTTCGCGCCACCCACGCCCAGAGGGCACCCGCGCAAGCGGGAGAAGGATGAGACTGCGGGTTTTCGTTACTCCCTGCTTGGTTTCACTGGCGCTCTTCATCCTTCTCCCGCTTGCGCGGGTGCCCTCTGGGCGTGGGTGGCGCGAAGCGACGGGTGAGGGCCGCAGTGAAGCGAGGACAAAACGCCTTCCGTCTACTTAAATTGCAAGCCGACGCGGTAAGAATCGGGCAAAGCGCCCTGACTACGCACCATTTCCAGCGAAAGTCCCAAACCCGCGCCCGACGCGGCGCTTCCGACTCCAAAACGCGCGCTCACCTGTTTGGGCGCGCTGTTTGAAGCCGCGAAAACCGAACTCCACTCGTCGCTCATCAGGCCCGGCGCGAGATTGCCTTCGCGGTAGCGCGCATCGAGTCGCGCGGCGCGCGCGAGTTGCAATTGCGCTTCGATGCGGCGCGCGCTCTGGTCGGTTGCGGCGTCCGAGGCGAAATCGAGAATGGTTTTGAGGCGCACCCCGCCAAAAAGTGGCCGCGCCGCCTCGACCCGCCACTGCGAAACCGGCGCGCCCGCATTGGCGGCGCCCGCATTGGCGGCGTCCGAAGCCGCGTTTTGGCTCAGATTGGCGGTCGAAACCGCGTTTTTGCGCGCGCGCTGCGAAAAACGGACGCGAAAATCACCCGCGCCGCTTTTCTGGCGCACTTCGAGCGCGCGGCGCAGTTCGTCGCTTTGCGCTGCGAGATTGGAAAAATCGCCGATTTGGGAGTGCGAATCCTGGCTCGACAAGCCCAGCGACGCGGCGAGCGAGAGCGCTTTGGAAAAGTTCCACTGCACGCCGACATCGCCCGCCAACTGGCGCGACATTTCGCGCGCTTGAACCGGCTTCACATCTTCAATAGCGGTTTCGTCGTCCACTTTGTCCCCGTCGATCATCGCGCGCGTCGCGGCCTGGCCGTTCCACTCGCCGTTGCCGGTGAAAGACAAATTCGGCGTGAGCGCGAATCGCATCTGCGCCGCGCTGCGGGCGCGGTTTTGCGCGAGTTCTTCGCCCGCGCGCACGGTTTCGGCTTCAGCGCGGCGCTGGGTTGCGGCGCCAAAACGCAGATTTCCCGAAAGCGGGCCGATTTTGAGATCTTGCGCCACTTCCACGCCGCCGTTTTCCGCTCCGTTGGCGCCATTTTCTGCGGTTGGCGCGACATACCCGTCGCCGACGCTGCGCCAACTCGCGCTCGCGTTCGCCACGCCAAAAGGATGCGCTATCGGCCCGGATGCCGTGACGCCCCACGCGTTGGCGGCATCATTTTCATCCGCGCGTTCAACATTCGCGCGGCTAAAATCGCCGCTGAGTGACCACTTGGCAGGCAGTTGAAATTTGGCTCGCGCGCTGCCAAAATCGCCGCTGCGCCATTTTTGGCTTGAAACCGACTGGCTCGAAACCGACTGGCTCGAAACCGAGAAATCGCGTGTCGCGCGCGCCGCCATCACCTCGATTTGCGCGCGCGGCGCGTCGCTGAGTCGGGCGCGAAACCAGTTGAGTTGTGCGGGATTTTGCGGCTTCACATCTTGGCCGCTTAAAAGCGAATCGAAGCGCGCCAGCGCTTCATCGATGGCCTGAGGCTGTGCGGTCGAGCCGATTTCCAGACCTTTCCACCCCGCCGCGATGCCCGCGCCGCCGCCAAACGCGGACGGCGCGACATTGCCCAGCGAAAGCGCCAGTTTTTCGCTTCCCAAGGGCGAAAACGCCCACTTGCGCTGCGCGCCGTTGCCGCGCAAGGTGTTGCGCCAGGCGCGCAGTTCCTTCAAAAACTCGATTTGCGTGGTGGCGGCATCGGCAAATTCGCGCTGGCTGATCGGGCGCACCTCGGCAGGGGTGTCCGAAGCGCCAAACGGCTTTTCCTCGGCGGCACGCGCCAGAGTCGGCAGAGAAATCGCGCTGCACAGCAAAAGATGGGACGAAAAACGGGGCAACATGGTGAAATGAAAGCGGCGACAAGTGGCTTCAAAGCCCGGTTCGACACCCGGAGCGCGCGCAAAGTTGCCCGCGGATCTGCGCTTTTGTCTTATCGGACATTTGATTTAGGCGTTAGTTATAACCTTTATCGTGCTCATTCTGAGTTGCTAAATCGGTGGTCAAAATGCGAACCTTCCCAATTCCCCCGATTCAACCGCCGAAACCATGAACGATTCTTCCTCTTCAACCCCAAAACCACGCCGCGCCGCGCCGCGTAAAACGGGCGCTAAAACCGCGCCCAAAAATTCCAAAAAGCCCGCCAACGCGCCGCGCCCGATCACCGATTTGGACGATCCCAAATGGTATTTTCACCGCGAACTTTCGTGGCTCGAATTCAACCAGCGCGTTTTGGAAGAAGCCTGCACGCCGGAAAATCCGCCGCTCGAACGCCTCAAATTTCTGGCGATTGTGAGCGCTAATTTAGACGAATTTTTCGAAATTCGCGTCGCCGGACTCCAGCAACAGGCCGAAACGCGGCCTTTCGATGCCGGGCCGGACGGCCTGACCGCGTCGCAGGCGCTCGATGCCATCGCCGCGCGCGTCAAGCGCATGAGCGGGGCGCAATATGCCTGTTATCGCACCGAAGTCGTGCCCGCGCTCGCGGCGGGCAGCATCGATTTGCTGACCGTCGATGATCTCGATGAGCGCGGCAAACGCTGGGTGAAATCCTACTTCGAGCGCGAGGTTTTCCCGGTTTTGACGCCGCTCGCCGTCGATCCGGCGCATCCGTTTCCGCAACTCGGCAATAAAAGTCTGAATTTGGTGGTCGAACTGCGCGTTCCCGACCGCAAGGGCGAACTCGATGGCTTGATGCCCGACCAAAACCACGTCGAATTTCGCCTCGGCGTGGTGCAGGTGCCGCGCGTTTTGCCGCGCCTCGTCGAAATTCCGCGCGAATTTTCGCCCAAAAATCGCAAAATCTACGTGTTTTTGTCGAGCGTGATTTCGGCGTATGTCGGCCAGTTGTTCCCTGGCCTCGAAGTGCGCGGCTGTTACGCGTTTCGCGTCACGCGCAATTCGGAGCTTTATCTGGACGAGGACGAGGCCGATAATCTGCTCGAAGCGATGCAGGAACAGCTCGCGCGGCGGCGGCGCGGCGATGCGGTGCGCCTCGAAGTGCAGCGCGGCTGCGATCCGGCGGTCGTCGCGCTGCTGTTGCAGACTTTCGAACTCGATGCGGTCGATTTATACGAAGTCGATGGCCCGATTAATTTGACGCGTTTGATGGCGATTTATGGCGCCGAAATGCGGCCCGATCTCAAAGATGCGCCCACCCATCCGACCACGCCGCCGCAACTCAAAAACGCCGAAGATGCCGACGAATTTTTCGCGGTTTTGCGGCGCGAAGACATTCTGCTCCACCATCCGTATGACAGTTTTCGCTCGGTCACGCGTTTTATCGAACTCGCGGCGAGCGATCCGAGCGTTTTGGCGATCAAAATGACGCTTTATCGCACTTCGAAAGATTCGCCCATCGTGCGCGCCCTGATGCGCGCGGCGGAAGGCGGCAAACAGGTGACGGCGCTGGTCGAACTCAAAGCGCGTTTTGACGAAGAGAACAACATCGCCTGGGCGCGCGCCATGGAAGCGTCGGGCGTTCACGTCGTTTACGGTTTGGTCGGGCTGAAAACCCACTCCAAACTGGGTTTCGTGGTGCGGCGCGAAGGCGGCGAAATTCGCCGCTACGTCCATCTGGGAACGGGCAATTACAACGAAGTCACGGCGCGAATTTACACCGATGTCGGGCTTTTGACTTCCAATGAAGAAATCGGCGACGACGCCTCGAAAATCTTCAATTTGCTGACCGGAATGAGCCAGTTTCCCGGCCTCAAACGCTTGATGATGGCGCCTTTTGGCCTGGACAAGGAGTTCACTTCGCGCATCGAACGCGAAACCCAGCACGCCAAAAAAGCGGCGCGCGCCGGTCAAAAAAGCGATGCGCGCATCATCATCAAAATGAATTCCCTCGTCGATGCCGGCGTCATCAAAGCGCTTTACCGCGCTTCGCAAGCGGGCGTGCAAATCGACCTGATTATTCGCGGCATTTGCTGTTTGCGGCCCGGAATCGCGGGACTTTCGGAAAATATCCGCGTGCGCTCGATCATCGGGCGTTTTCTGGAGCATTCGCGGATTTTCTACTTCCAAAACGGCGGCGACGAGGAGATTCTGTGCGGCAGCGCCGACTGGATGCCGCGCAATTTCTTCCGCCGCGTCGAAATCATTTTTCCGATTCTCGACCCGAACCTGCGTGCGCGCATCAAATCCGAAATTTTGCTGCCCGCACTGCTCGACAACACCGGCGCGCGCGAAATCCTGCCCGACGGCACCCATATCTCGGTCACACCCCAACCCGGCGAGCCAAAATTCAGCTTTCAAAACAGCCTTTTGGCGCGCCAGAAAGTGCAGCAGAGCATCGCGCGCGCCCAAATTTCGCCGGGCACGTTGCAACTCACGCCGCGCGCGTCGCCGCAAACGCTGGGCGCCGCCATCGACGGTTTGCCGGGCACCGGCGCCGATCCGGTGTTGCAATCGCTGCAACAATCGCTGCAAAAACAGGTCTTGAACGCGCCCCTCGGCGCGGTTTTGGACAAAAACGACTCGGAAACCGCCAAGACGGACGAGCCGGAGATGCGCGGCGCGGGCGAGTAGGGCCGGGGCTATAAAAAGCCCCGTCTGGGAGCCTACGGCTAAACGTCCTCGCGGACGCGATTGGATTCATCGTGCCCGTGAGGGCACTTAGCCGTAGGCTCCCAGACGGGGCTTTTTATAGCCCCGGCACTGGAGCGTCCCAATTTGAGTCCAATCCGTTAAACCTTAAATCTCATGCCCAACTATTACCTCGTCGTCGATGTCGGCGGCACCAAGATTCTCGCGGCGGCTCTGGACGAGCAGGGCCGCATTCTCGCGCGCCACAAACTCAAAACCGACCGCCAGGGCCGCGAAGGACTGCTCGAACAGCTCGATTTCGCGCTCGAAGCGCTGCTCAAAGCCGCCAATTTAAGCAAAAACGAGATTTCCGGCCTCGCGCTGGGCGTTCCGGGCGTGGTCGATAGCGCGCGCGGCTACGTTGTTTTGACGCCCAACGCGCCGCTCACCGATACGCCGCTGCGCGAAATTCTGGCGAAAAAATGGAGTTGCCCGATCATCGTCGGCAACGATGTCAACGTCGGCATGGCGGGCGAAATGCGCTGCGGCGCGGCGCGCGGCGCGAGTTCGGCGTTCGGGATTTTCGTGGGCACCGGCATCGGTGGCGGCTTGTTTCTGGACGGCAAACTGGTCGAAGGTTTTCGCGGTCTGGCCGGTGAAATCGGCCACCTGATTTTGCCGCTCGGCGCCGATGGAAACGAAATTCTGGCCGGAAAAAACCAGCTTTTTCTGGAAGATTTGTGTTCGCGGACGGCGATTGAGAATCAGTTGCGCGCTTCGATCATCAAAGACGGCAAAAAATCGGCGCTCACCGACATTTTGGGCGACAAAAAGCTGGAGCGGATTCGCAGTGGCTCGCTCAAAGAAGCGCTCAAACGCGAAGACCCGCTCGTCATCGAAACGCTGCGCCGCGCCTCGAATTTATTGGGATTGGCCACGGCGTCGATGATTCACGTCGTCGATCCCGAAGTGGTGATTTTCGGCGGCGGCGTCATCGAAGCGTGCGGCAAATGGATGGTGCCGTGGATCGAAAAAACCGTGCAAAAAGTCGCCATGCCCGGCACGGGAAAACCGATTCGCATCGTGCAAAGCACGCTCGGCGACGACGCGATCCTGCTCGGCGGATTAGCGATGTTGCAAGATCAAGCGGGGTTGGTTTCCACGCTCGTCGCGCCTTCTAAAAACGGGAAATCGGGCGGCAAAGCGGCGCTGGCGTCGGTCGATAAGCCGCTGGAAAGCGGGAAGCTGGAAAGCGGGAAGTTTTAGCGGGCCTATAAAAGACCCGTCTAAAACTGTTTCGACTCAATTGCAAGGTTGGCCGTGGATGAGCTAAGACCCCTTGCTAAAATAACGCTGCCGCTTTTCTAAACCGCGCGCCTTCCATGTCTCCCACATTTCTGTCCGGCTCGAATCCGGTTTTGGTGCGCGAACTGCGCGCGGGCCTTCGCAGCGTGCGCGCTTTCGCGCTTTTGGCGATCTATGTCGCGCTGCTCGGCGCCATCGTCACGGTAAATTTTCCCGCCAACTACCAGATCGAACTCCAGGGCGACGGCGGCGCCAAGGGACTCGAACTTTTCTGGTTTCTCATCGCCGGGCAAATCGGGTTGATTTTGCTGCTGATTCCCGCGCTTTCGACCGGCGCGCTCGCCCAGGAACGCGAGCGCCAAACCCTCGAACCGCTTTTGCTTTCGCCGCTCACGCCGCTGCAAATCGTGTGGGGCAAAGCGGGCGGCGTTTTGTCGATTGTCGGACTTTTGCTGTTGGCTTCGTTGCCGCTGACTTCGCTGTGTTTTTTGCTCGGCGGCGTCGATCCGGGCACGCTCGTCGCGGCGTATGCGGGTGTGTTTGGCCTCGCGGTTTTTACCACCGGACTGGGACTTTACTGCGCTGCGCGCTGGCCGAGCGCGACCAGGGCGCTTTTTGCCTGTTACGCGCTTTTGCCGCTCGCTTTAGGCCTCGTTTTGGTATTTTTGCCGCTCGGCGCGCTCTTTTCGGGGCTGTGCGTTTTGGCGATGATGTTTTATGGCCTCACGCAAGGCTGGAAGCGCGGCGAGACCTCGGATTTCGCGCGTAAAATCGGGCCGCTCTACGGAAAACTCATCTATTTCCTGGCGCCTTTGCTGCTGATTTCCCTGGTCGCGGCGATGTTTTTCAATCGCAATCTCGGCCTCATCGCGGTCGGCGTTGGCTTCATTTTGAGCTATTTCGTGATGGCAGCGCAGTGGGGACTTCTCCAGACCGCGCGCGAATTGATGCTGCGAAACGACCCCGAAGCGCCGCTGCGCCAAAAAGTCGCCGATTTCAAAAACGACTGGCAAAGCGCGCTCGCGCCGCCGGCTCCGATTCCGGTTTCCGCGCCGACTTCAGGTTTTGGCGCCGCCTATTTGCCCGCGCCGCAAACTCAGAGCGAATGGCAGCAAATCCCCGCGCCCGTTGCGGCGCCTGCGCCTTCGAACCTTAAAAAGCCTAAAAGCGCCGATTCTTATGGCGTGGCGCCGTTTTTGTCGGACAAACTCAACCCCATTTTCGCGCGCGAAATGCGCTCCGGCTTGCTCGGCAAATGGGAGTATTTGTTTCGTTTTTCCTACGCGCTGACGATTTTGACGCAGGTCGCACTTCTCGTTTTTCTGCTCATCAGATTCTACAAACCGCAATATGCCTCCACCGATCTCGCGCCCGCATTTGTGCTGTGGGGCAAGTGTCATCTCGCGCTGTTGATGACTTTTGGCGCTTGGTTTGGGGCGCGCGCGATTGCGCCTGAACGCGAAGGCCAAACCTTGCCGCAGCTTTTCACGATTCCGATGCCGCCGCGCCAGATCATCGCCGGAAAATTCGCCTCCGTGCTGACTTTCACCTTTTACGTGCAGGTTTTGGCGCTGCCGCTGGCGATTTTGCTGCCGATGACCGACCTGATTTCGTGGTCGATGGCGGGGCGGTTTTTGCTGGTCGAAACCCTGCTCGGCGCGCTCGCGGCGGCGTGGGGCATCACCTGTTCGTTCGCCTGTCCCACGGTGCGAAGCGCGCTTTCGTGGGCGCTGGGCGGGGTGGCGGGCGTTCTGGTGGCGCATTTGTTGGTCGAATCGCTGGTGGATATTTTTCGGCTGCTGGGCGCCGTGCAGTTCTCTTACACCGTGCGCGCGCTGCGCGAGATGTTGCCGATGCCGCTGCTTTTCGCGGAAAACACGGAAGGAGGGTTGGCGCCGTTGGCGATGCTGCTATCGGCGGTTTTGACGCTGTTTCTGCTCCTCAAAACCGCGCGCGACTTCCAAAAAATGGCGCGCGAAAGCTGAATTTTGCCCGCGCAAGGCTCTGGGATGCAGCTTTTTAAGGCCGATTGGAAGAGGGCGCAAGCCCCGCTCTTGGATCGAGTAGCGGGGCTTGCGCCCTCTTCCAATCCAGTTCCATCCCAGTTTCCGGCGCGGTGAGGACTTTTAAACTGATTCTCAGCGGTCGAATCGCTCGCTTTTTTGCAACTTATGTCCCGCACTTCCTCCAACTGGCACCAGCGCGCGACGTGGGGCATGGCGATTGGGCTGGTCGTGGCCCTTTCGCTGCTTTTGACGCTGCGGCCCGGCGTTTTGGGCGGGCTTTCGAGTTCGCTGGAATACGACACCCTCGATTTCTGGTTCGCGCTGCGCGATACGCGGCAATCTTCGGGCGTTGCCATCGTGGCCATCGATGAAGCCACGTTGCGGCGCTGGGGCGGCAACAGTTTTCGCGCCCCCGACGTGGCGCGCGCTATCGGGCTGATGAGCGCGGCGGGCGCGCGCAGCATCGCGCTCGATGTGCCGCAGCTTTGTGATCCGAACCTGCATTTTCGCGGCGAAAAAACCTTGATCGCGGCGATCCAAGCGAGCGGTCGCGTGGTTTTGCCGCTCGATTTGCGGCCCCGCAGCGCCGAGGAGATCGCGCGCAATCAGCCCAGCCCAGCCTTATCGCCCGCCGCGCGCGTTCAGTTGGCGCAAAGTGAGGTCAACGCGCGCCGTTTCGCGCCGCTTTTTCTGCCCGACAGCGCCCAGTTGCCTGCCGGCGTCGAGGTGTTGCCCGCCGCGCACTGGCGATTGGCGGCGCCCTCGCCCGATCTGCTCGCGGTTGCCGCCGGTGCCGGACACCTCAATTTCGCGCTCGACCGCTTCGGGCGCGCGCGGCGCCTGCCGCTTTACATCGGTTTTCAAGGCCGCTTTTTTCCCGCCTTTTCCACCGCCACCGCGCGCGTGGCACAAACGGCTGGCGCGCCAAAAAGTGGCGCAAAAAATGGCGCCCAGAACCGCGGGGCGCGAATGCGTCTGGCGCCGGCAACTGTGGCGGTCGTGTGGGAAGATGGCGGCATCGACGTGGCGCCGCTGCTCAATTATCCCTATGGCGCGCGCGCCGAAAGCGGGGGCGATGAGAGCCAGAGTCTGGCGGCGGGAACGGAATTTCCGGCTTTTCCCTCGATTTCCCTGGCCGCGGCCCTGGAAAACCCGCGTTTGTTTGGCGCGGTGCGCGGTCGCGCCGTGGTGCTGGGCCTGACCGCGCCCGGAGTGGCGCCGCGCACACCGACGCCGCTCGGCAACCGGATTTCGGGTGCCGAATTGCAAGCGGTGGCCCTCGATAACGTGGTGTCGAATCGGCCCCTGCGCCGCGCACCGGCGGTGTGGCACTGGCTGTTCACGATTTTGCCGGGCATTATCGTCGGCGGTTTCGCCACCTCGCGCCGCCCGGCGTGGAGCGGCCCGGTCGCGCTTTTGTGCATTTTGACGGTCGCGCTTGCCTCGATTGGGGTGTTCTGGCGCGACATCTGGCTCGATGTCAGCGTGCCGTGGCTCACCATCGCGCTCACGTTTTTGGTCGGCGTGGTGGGGCGCAGCCGTCGCCAGGAGCGCGAAAACACCCATATCGCCTCGACGGTGGGCGCGCTGACGCAGGTTTCGGAGATCATCGCCGCCCAGACGCGGCAGTGGGATCTGCTCGACCGGGTTTGCCATTTCGCCACCACGGTTTTGGGCGCCTCGGGCGCCTCGGCGCTGATTCTCAACGAGAAAAAGCAGGTTTTGACGTTTTCGGCGGCGCTGGGGCCGGGCAGCGAACAACTCCTCGGTCAGACGCTGAAAATGGGCGAGGGCATCGCCGGTCACGTCGCGCAAAGCGGCGAGGTCGCCATCGTTCACGAAGCGCGCGGCGATGCGCGTTTCGCAGCGCGACTCGACGCCCAACTCGGTTTTTCGACGCACAACATCCTCTGCGTGCCGCTGCGCGTGCGCGACCGGGTGATCGGCGTCATCGAAGTCGTCAACCGCGAAAACGGCGCGGCTTTCACGCCCGCCGACGCCGAAATGCTCCAGGCGGTCGCCAATCAAGCCGCGATTGCGCTCGACAACGCGCGCTTGTATGAACGCCTCGCCCAGCGCGTCGAACGCTCGCAGAGCGCGCTGGCCCAGGCCAACCAGCAGCTTTTGGCCGACAAAAATCTGCTGCAAACCGTGTTGCACGCGCTCACCAACGGCATCGTCGTCACCGATGCCGCGGGCTGCGTGCAACTGCTCAACCCGGCGTCGGGCGCGCTGATGCCGGAACTGGCGCGCGATGTCGTGGGCCACAATTTGAGCCTGATTTTGCAGGATTTTCCGTTTGCCAACCTGCTCAAAAATGCCGGCGAAGCGCGCTCTGAACCGGTGCTTTTGTATCGCGGCGATCCCGACGCGCTGCGCTTCATCGAAGCGCGCGCCGCGCCGCTGCAAAGCAGCGACGGCGAGTTGGCGGGCCTGGTCGCGGTGTTTGCCGACATTACCCACCACAAGAATCTGGAGCAGGCCAAAAGCGATTTCGTTTCCTTCGTGGCGCACGAAATGCGCTCGCCGCTCACCTCGATCTCCGGTTTTTCGGCGATGCTGCAAAAAAGCGAAAACGCCGTCAGCAGCGGCGGCGCGGCGATTCCCGCCGCGTCGCGGACGCGGTTCTTGGGCCTGATTCACGAGGAAAGCGAAAGATTGACGCGGCTGATTAATAATTTGCTCGATGTCGCCAAACTCGAAGCGGGCCGCGTCATCGAACTCAACCGCGACGCCTGCGATTTTGGCCGACTCGCCGACACCGCGCTCGAATCGCAGCGCGCCTATTCGAGCCGCCACACCTTGAAAAGCGATTTCGCGCCCGATCTGCCGCCGATTTTCGCCGACGCCGACAAAGTGATTCAAATCCTCATCAATTTGCTGTCGAATGCGCTCAAATACTCACCCGGCGGCATCGTCACGCTCGGCGCGCAGCCCAAAGACGGGTTTTTGGAAGTTTCGATTGCCGATCAAGGGCCGGGCATCGCGCCCGAACAGCGCGCGATTCTTTTCTCGCGTTTTGGTCGCGCTCCGGGTGAAGCGCAGGGCGCCGGATCGCGCGCTAAACCGACCGGAACCGGTTTGGGCCTGTTTTTGACCAAACATCTGGTCGAAGCGCACGGCGGCCTGATTTGGGTTGAAAGCCAGGCCGGGCGCGGCGCGACGTTTCGCTTCACCCTGCCGCTCGCGTCCGCCGAGAATGATGATTTAAAAACACCACTATGAGACCTCAATTTTCCCAAAAACTGATCGTCGCGGGCGTTTGCGCCCTCGTTTTGACCGGGTGGCCGCATCCATCTACCGCGCGCGCCGACGATTTCGAGACCAAATACCTGACTGCGCTTGCCCAGAACGCGCCCGGTTTGCACTTCGATTTGCAATTGCCGGAAGGCAAAATCCGGTTTCAAATCGGCGAAGCGATTCCCGTCACTCTCAGTTTTTCTAATCTGGGCGGCGAACCGTTGCATTTGGTGAGCAGTGCTTTTTCCTCGGATAATTTGGTGTTCTTTGAAGTCGAGCCACAAAATGGCGTCGCCGATCCAACGGGCGAAATTCCTCCGCCTTTGGGAATTGCCTATAGTGGCCCACCGGCGCCACCGCCCCTGGTTTTGGGCGCTAATCTTTTCTCCGCAACGCAGGTCGTCAACGAATCGCTTCGCTTTGCGCGGCCCGGCATTTATAAGCTCTACGCGCGAACTTGGCGGGTGCGCCCGGGTTTGCCGCCTAAGGCTAAAAACGCGAGTCCATTCGTTGCTGGCCCCATCACGACATCGGTGTCAAACCAGATCGAAGTCGAAATTATCGCTACCGACCCGACTTGGGCGCACGCGCAGGTCGAAGCCCAACGCGCGCTTTGGAAACAGCCGCGCCGCTACGACGAAAACCGCGATGCGCCCAGTTTTCGCTATTTGCAAACGCGCGAAGCGATGGACGCCATCATCGAGCGCCTGGGCACGGGCGAACGGCCTCGCAGTTCGGACGACGAAACCACCCATTATCGCCTCTCGCTGGTCGGTTTTCTCGACCGGCCTTATTTGATCGACGCGATGCGGCGCGCCATCGCGCGGCCCGATTATCCGGTGACGCAGGGCTTGCTCGAAACGCTGACTTTGCTGCGCGCGCTCGAACTCAAAAAACGCGATCCAGCGTCGCTTTCCGACGTGGAAAAAGCGGCTTTGAATGCCAGATCAGACCGCTTTCAAGCTGTTTTTGACAGTCCGATTCACGCCGTTCAAGACCAGCTTTTGCCCGCCAATTGGAACCGCGCCGCCGACGCGTTGGGCGCCAAAACGGGACGGGCGCGCGCCATGACGATTCATTCGCTGCTCGAACTGGCGTGGGGAAATCCGCTTTTGGACAAAACCCAACGCACCAGAGATTTGCAAACGCAAGTGCCCGCGATTTACCGAGATTTGCCGCCACTTCCGCAGCAATATCTGCTGGACGAAAGAGAGTGGCCGCGTATTAAATCGCCCGCGATGCGCGCGCCACTTTTTGAAGTGTGGAAGTCGCTGTCGCCGCGCGAAAACGATTATCCCTACCTGGCCGACGCCGTTTTTACGCGAATTTCAGAGCTGGCGCCGCTCGACGGTCGCGCTCTGGCACTACGCGAAATGGGGGCGCCGCTTCCGCGCGTTTCGACCAAAATCCTGCTGAAATTGCCCGGCGGCGACCTGCCGCAGTTCGACCAAATCTGGCTCAAAACCTTGACAACCAACGGCAATGGCCAAGACGACGCGGCGCTTCTCATCGGGCGCTTCGCTTCGCCCGCCATCCAAACCGAGGTGCGCCGGATCTACGAAGCGCGGCGACGCGAAAAGATGTTGTCTTTCGATGTGAATCGGGGTTTACAAACCTACCTGAGACGCGTCGCGCGTCGCTCCTTGCAGAGCCGCGTTTTGGTTGAATCGAGAGCGGCCCGTTAAAATCAATCATCCACTCTCATTCCCCGCCAAAATCGACCTGATTTCGGCCCTCGTAGAGCGGGGCGCGAGCGGCTACCGACTCGGCGGCCCGGTCGAGCGTAAACTGCGCGAGTCGGATTTCGTCGCCATGGTGACGCCCGCGCCCCAACATCTCAAAAAACTGCGAGCCTTCATGCCTTGAAAACTATGATTCCCGAAATTACCCGCACCCTTTTGGCGGCCAAAAAAGCCAAAAACCTCTCGTTCGCCGACTTCGAAAGCGCCCTCGAAGCCGACGAAATCTGGATCGCCGCATTGTTTTATCGTCAGGCGACGGCATCGAGCGAACAGGCCCACAAACTGGTGGAAATGCTCGGCCTCGATGCCTCCATCGCGTCCGAATTGATGACTTATCCGACCAAAGGTCTCGGCCCCGTCGTGCCGACCGACCCGCTCATCTACCGTTTTTATGAGATCATGCAGGTCTACGGATTTCCCCTCAAAGACGTGATTCAGGAGAAGTTTGGCGACGGTATCATGAGCGCCATCGACTTTTCGATGAACATCGAAAAACAGCAAGACCCCAAAGGCGACCGCGTGGTTTTGACGCTCAACGGCAAATTTTTGGCTTACAAAAAATTCTAAATCATGCCCAACGCGCTCGGCAATCCTTTCCCCGAACCGATTGAATTCAACCGTTGGTTTGCCTCGAACGCGGGTTTCGAAACCACGCTGCAAACGCTGCGCGATGCCATTTCCGACGCCGAAATGATGGTTTTGCACGAAATCGATACCCAGGCGATTTTGAAAAAAGGCGGCATCGAAATCGGTGGTTTGCGCCAGATCCTCTATTTCCATCCGCGCTATATGAAACAGGTTTTGGAAACTGACGCGAGCGCCGTCATCGAAGCGCCGCTCAAATTCGTGGTGCGCGAAAGCGGCGAAAATCAGGTCGTTTGCAATTACATTCGCCCTTCGTATTTGTTTGGACGCTACGCCGGATTGGAAAAAATGGGCGCGGAGTTGGACGGAATCGCGGTCAAAATCGCGGCTTCGGTCGGGTAGGGAAGGCAACGAAAAGCATCGAAACAAAAAGCCCGCCGAACCTTCGGCGGGCTTTTTGTTTCGATGCTTTTTGCGATGTTTTTCGCCCGGCTCTAATGGAGCGGGAGCGGCGTCTCGACCTGCGCCAAAACCGGCAAATCGCCTTCAACGGTTGTCAAAATCAGAAAGCGGCGCTCGTCGGTCTTGGAAACGCCTTCGAGACCCGTGACGGCGCGGCGCAGCGGCCCCAGAGTCTGCGCGGTCGCGGCTCCGGCGGGATTGGCCTTCATTTTGACGAGAGGCACGCGTTCGCCAAAGGGCGCAATCGGCGAATTAGCGAGAGAAAGCTGATATTCACGGCCCGCTTCGAGTCCCGACGCTACGATTTGCAGTTGGTCGATGAGGCCGAGCGAATTGACCACGACCGAAGCGCGCGCACCGAAACGATTAAGCGTCGAACTTGCGGGCGGCACCATCTGAAGCTGCGCGGAGCGCTGCGCCGCGCCAAGCGGCACCAGATTCTGAGTTCCCGCGCCGTTTGGAACCGCATTTGTCACATCAACGAGGGCTTGCGGCAGTTGCCCGACGCCAATTTTGGCAATCACACGGTTTTGAATCGTGTCGATGGCCTCAACCGCGTCGCCGTTTTCCAGTCCGACATAAACCCGCGAGCCATCGCCCGAAGGCCAAATGCCGTGCGGCACATCGCCGAGCGCAATCGTGGTGACAAGTTTCGGCATCGCGTCGCGGGTGTAGACCTTGACCGCGTTCTGCCCGCCGATGGTGATATAAGCGAATTTGCCGCGCGCATTATCGACCAGCGTGACGTGATTGGAAAACGGCCCGGTATCGAGCGTGGCCAGCGTCTGGAACGGCGCGCGCGCGCTGATAATCTGGGTTTTTCCGGTGTCTTTGAGCGTGAACCAGACTTCGTTGCCATCGGGACTGACCGCTAACATTGGGCGAAAACGGACTCGCTTGCTTGACGCGGGCAATCACTTGATGCTCGACGGCACGAACGCGAGCTTGCCATCGGGCGAAAAAAGGGTCATCGCGGGGCCGTTATTGGTGGTGATGCGCCGCGTTTCGCGCATCGAAACCGGGTCGATGACCGCCACATAATCTTCGCCGCGCACCGCAACCCAGAGTTCCTTGCCATCGGGCGTGAAAAACGCCTCGTGGGGCGCGCGCCCGACGTAAACCGTGCCTTTGACGGCGTTGGTTGCGGTGTCGATGAGCGTGACCGAGTTGGAGCCGACCGAAACCACGGCGAGCGTGCGGCCATCGGGCGAAAAACCCAGCCCGTGAACCAAAAGCGCGCCTTTATAAAGCGCGCCGAGCGCTTGCGGCACCGGATCGCCGAGAGAAATCAGGCCGAGCAGGGTGTTCGTCGCGGGATTGATCACCGAAACCGTGTTGGAGACCTGATCGGCGGTATAAACGCGGTCGCGGCTCGAAACCGGGACGGTTGGAGCGGCGCGAGGCTGGCAACCGGCGCCATTCCCAGCGGCGCCATTCCCAGCGGCGCCACGCGTGGCGAAGTCGTTTCCAAAGCCGCCAAACGGCGATTCATCACCGCGATTTCTTCGTTCTGGGTGGCGATAATCTCCTGCGCCAACCGCCGCAAAATCGGGTCTTTGCCATATTGCAACTGAATTTTGGCCATCTCGACGGCGCCCTGATGATGCGGAATCATCATCGCCGCGAAATCGCGGTCGGGATCGCCCGTCACCCTCGCGGCCATCATGTTTTTGTCCATGACAGCCATGCTGCCCATCATGGCGCGCGCAAATTCGCTTTCATTTGTCGGCGGCATCGGCATTTTCATCGGCGCGTCGGCGCGAAGTGGCGAGGCGACGGCGATTAGAATCGCAAAAGCGCTCCAGCGAGCGAAGGTTTTGGTTTTCATAATTTCTTTCAATTTTCGCTTCTCTGCGTTTTAAAACCGGAAATTGCGCTTCCCAAACTGTAAACGCCAAGACCGATCAGGAACAGGCTAAACAGCAGTTTCAGCGTCGCGCCCGGCAGCTTGTTAGCGAGAAAGGCGCCCAGCGTCGCGCCAACGAACACCATAACGGCAACGATGATGGCCGCGCGCCAATCGACGGCGCCGCGCCGCGAATACTCCCACACCGCGCCCAGACCAACCGGCGGCAGCAGAATCACCAGACTGGTGCCGGTCGCGCGATGCGCCGAAAAACCGAGCAGGAAGATCAGCGCTGGAACGATGACGACTCCGCCGCCGATGCCGAACAAGCCTGATAAAATGCCTGCCGTCAGGCCAATCGCAATCAGAATGAGCGTAGAATTCATGGCGTTAGATGTGCAGCACGCGAATCAGCAAATCGCCCATCGTGACGAGAGCCATCAGCGAAAGTCCCGCCGCGAATATCACCGGTTTTCCGGCTTTTTGCACGGCGCGCGGGTCGCTCGACAGTCCCAAAGCCGCCATTGCGACAACCGTGAGCCAACCGGCGATGTCGCGGCCATGTAGCGCCAAATCGGCGCTGATAAGTCCCATCGAACGCGCAACACCCAGCGCCGCGAAGCCGATGATGAACGGCGGCGCCATTTCGAGCAGCGTGTGACGGTCGAAACGGTGTTTTTCGCCGCTCTGACGCGCCTTTTTCAAAGCGAAAAACATCGCGAGCGGCCCCAGCATCAGCACGCGCGCCAGCTTGACGATGGTTGCGGTTTGCGTCGCCACGATTCCGGCGCCCGCTGTCGCCGCCAAAACTTGCGGGACGGCGTAAACCGACATTCCCGCCAAAGTTCCAAAGGCGCGCGGCCCCAGATGCAGCGCGCTGCCAATGAACGGCAGCGCGACGACGACCGCGACCGAACCCAGCGCCGTGAACGCGACCGCCGCCGTGATGCTCTCTTCGTCGGCCTCGATGACGGGCGCAATCGCGGCGATAGCCGAGTTGCCGCAAATCGAGTTGCCGCACGCCACGAGTGTCGCTAAATGCGTCGGCAAACCGAAGGCGCGGCCAATCAAAGTGCCGATAATCACCGATAAAATCACCAAACCGAACACGCCGCCGAGCAGCGCAAAACCCGCGCTTTGGAGCAGCGCCGCGTCGAGCGACGCGCCGAGTAGCACGATGGCGACTTCCAAAAGCGGTTTGGCGCAAAACGCGATGCCGCTTTTCTCGTCGGCGCTCGGCGTCCAAAACAGCCGCACCCCAAGGCCCAAAACGATGGCGATGACCAAGCCTTCGAGCCATTCGCGCCCGATAACCCGCGCTTCCAGACGCCCCAAAGCGACGCCGACCCAACCGACCAGCGCCGAAATCAAGACGCCGCGCCAGCGCGTCAGCAGAAACGACGAGAGAGTTTTCATGTAGTTTTTAGGGGCGACGACAAGGGTTTGCGAGGCCGAAAGGGGATGTGCGATTGCCATACAACAGACTTTACGTTTGGCGAAGCAAAACAACCAATGCCAATTTCTCCGCTTTGGTTAACCTGTGGTTATGGCTTTGAATCTGACGCTGTTGCGCTCGTTTTATCTGGTGGCGCAGGCGGGCAGCGTTTCGGGCGCGGCGCAGGACGGATTTATCTCGCAGCCCGCGCTCTCCAAAGCGGTAAAAGAATTGGAAAAGCAGATCGGCGTGCCGCTTTTGGAGCGCGGCGCGCGCGGCGTGACGCCGACCGAAGCGGGGGCGACGCTTTGGGAGTTCGCGCGCGCGATTTTCGCGCTCGAACGCGAAGCCGAAGATGCGCTCGGCGCGCTGCGGAATCTGTCGGGCGGCGTTTTGCGCTTGGGCGCTTCGACGACGTTGGCGACGGCGATTTTGGCGCCGGTTTTGGCGCAGTTTCGCGCGCTGCATCCCGATTTGCGTTTTTCCCTGGTGCGCGACAATTCGGCGGGCATCGAAGCGCGTTTGCTCGATTTCGCGCTCGACATCGCGCTCGTCGAAGGCCCGCCGCACGCCGCGAAAATCGAGAAAAAGCTGTGGCGCGACGAGGAATTGGTCGCGGTTTGCGCTCCGTCGCACGCTTTGGCAGCGCGAAAGAGTGTGACGATGGAGGATTTGAAAACTTGCGTCTGGCTGGTGCGCGAACCAGGTTCGGGCACGCGCGAAGTGGTTGAAGACGCGCTGCGCGCCTTCGATTTGCCGCCGCGCGATGCACTCGAAATCACCGGCAGCGAAACGCTGCGTCAGGCGGTCGCGGCGGGTCTTGGCATCGCGTTCGTGTCGCGCGAAAGCGCCGCCGATCAACTCGCCGTCGGCAAATTGCGGGTTTTGCGGCTGCAAAATTTCACGCTGCGCCGCCCGTTTTACCTGATTCGCCTGCAAAACCGCCCGCTTTCGAGCGCGGCGCGCGCTTTCGAGCAATTTTTGTTGCTCGATACTTGAAAAATGAACGCCAGCATTAGGCTTCAAGCGCGCGGCGGTCTTTCATCGTGGTGTAAGCGACAAAAGCCACCAGCAGCGCGCCCAAAATCAGCGACGATCCAATCGTGCCGTAGCCGAAGCCGCCTTTGGTGGCGGGTTTGGTCAGCAAATCGCCAAACGTCGCGCCAAAAGGCCGCGTCAGCACGAAAGCCAGCCAGAAGAGCAGCACGCGATTGATTTTGGTGAAGAAAGTCGCGCCCAGAATCAAAAGCAGCAGGCCCGCGACCAAAGCCGCGCCGCCCAAAAAGCCGAGGCCGGAACTATCGGCCAGATAATCGCCGCCGGCGGTGCCCAGCGTGTTGGAAAACAGAATCGCCACCCAGTAGAAAATCTCCGCGCGCTTGGTCTGAATGTTGTCCACCGAGAGGTTTTTTTCAGTTAAAAACCACACCAAAAGCACCGTCACCAGACCGGTGATGAGAATCAGCGAGCCTTTGGCATATCCCAAACCCAGACTTCTGTCCATGAAATCCGACATCGTGGTGCCCGCCGTGCTGGTGGAGAGAATCACCAGCCAGTAGAGCGCCGGATGAAAACGCCGCGCGCCGAGTTGCAAGGCGAGCGTGACCAGAAAAACGCTGAACAGCAGCGCCGAACTGATGGCATATCCGACGTTGAGCGTCATCGAAAGCAGATCGCCCGCCGTTTCGCCGAGCGTGGTAGCGCAGATCTTCATGATCCAGAAAAACGCGGTGACCTGGGCCACTTTGCTGGTTTTGATAGGCATAAATAGGAATCTCAAGCAGAGATTTTGCCTCAAAAACGCGCGTCAAAGACGCTCTTTGGCGCCCGAACTCCGCGCTTCTTGGCACTGGGCGCAAGCGCGGCGCAAAGCAAAAAAGGCTCTTCGCTTTTCCGTCTCAAAAATGAGAACGGAGCGAAGAGCCTTTGGAGCCGATTTTAAGCGGGCGATGCCTCCGGTCGGGGTCGAACCGACACTCCCTTGCGAGAACTGGATTTTGAGTCCAGCGCGTCTGCCAATTCCGCCACAGAGGCCCATGATTGCGGTTGAGGATGCGCTTCCAACCGCTTGGCAAAGGGGAATTTTAGCCCTCCGGCGCGGCCCTTGCAAGGCGAAAAGCGGAGAAACCCAACATTATGAGCGATTCCACCATCACCAAAGTGAATTCCGCGCACTCGCCGCGCGGTCAGCACGGCGAGAAGTATCTGGCGTCGGGCCAAAGCGTCTCGATGCGCCTCTGGGAAAACGAGCAGTCCGGCGAGGCCAAAGAACCCGTCGCGCGCGAGTCTGAGGTCGTCGGCTACGTCATCGCGCGCCGCGCCGAACTGCATCATGTCGTGCCCAAAGGCGCCGCTCACACCTACAAAATCCTCGAAAGTTTTACCGCTGTCGAAGCGACGCATCCGCCCGCGCAGGCGCATGGCCGCGACGAGTGAAAATCAGCGGGTTTCTGAAGTGAAAAGCGGCGAATCCGTCAAGATTCGCCGCTTTTTTTGCGATTGATGCGCGCCCGCGCCGCATTGCGCCTCATCCCGCGCCGTTTGGCGCGCTTGATCGGACTGCCTTTGAGTCGCCGCGAAAACTCCTCCTGCGCCACGCTTGTCCATTCCTCGATTCCCGGCAACTCCCGTGTCCAAATTTCAGGTTCCGCGCTCACAGCCGCCTCGTTTTTGCGATTCCACGGGCAAACCTGCTGGCAAATATCGCAGCCGTAAACCCAATCGCCAAACTTTTCGCGCAGTTCCAGCGGCGCCAACTCGCGGTTTTCGATGGTGTGATACGAAATGCACTTGCCCGCATCCAAAACCCGCGGCGCGCTAAATGCCTGCGTCGGGCAAGCCTCCAGACAGCGCGTGCAAGTGCCGCAAAAACTCTGCAAATGCGGCGCATCCGGCGGCAATTCGATGTCCAAAACGATCTCGCCGAGCAGAAAATACGACCCCAACTCGCGCGACATCACCAGCGTATTTTTGCCGACCCAGCCAATGCCCGCGCGCATCGCCCATTCGCGCTCCAAAATCGGCGCCGTGTCGCTGTAAACCCGCCCCGCACACGGATTTTCCGCCTGAATCCGCCCCAAAATCTCGCCACCGCGCGCTTTGAAGATGTCGTGATAATCCATTCCGCGCGCATATCGCGCGATTTGGCCGTGTTTTTCTTCGTCAAACGGCGCATCGCTGCGGTAATTGAGCGCCAAAACCACAATCGAGCGCGCGTTGGGGAACACTTCCCGAATATCGGCGCGCTTGGCGACACTTTCGGGCCGCTCCATCCAACTCATGCCCGCTTGATTGCCGCTCGACAGCCATTTTTCCAGCTTATCCGTCGTCTGCGAAGGCGCGGCGGTCGCAATTCCGCACGCCGCAAAGCCGAGTTCGGCGGCCCAGACTTTGATTTTGGCGGTGAGTTGGTGCGACATGGCAAAAACGAGAGCGGGGCTTGCGCCCTCTTCCAATCTTTCGGCAGCGTCGCCGC
>JAABUN010001449.1_pt1 | contig 52144 bp, 59 predicted proteins | sample 5559311 | NCBI WGS metagenome assembly JAABUN01 (sample SAMN10711877, study PRJNA513370) | rock metagenome | isolation source: Antarctica rocks | place: Antarctica: Victoria Land, Siegfried Peak sud
TAGTAGATATCTTAAGATAAATAGATTAATAGTTATTATTTTAAAGTTATTTAATAATTAAGTAGTATATTTAAAAAGTAGGTTTAATTTCTATATATATATATAAAGGTAATATAAAAAGGTAATATAATTCTTTATCTTATTAAGAGTATTATAATATTAAGAGCGCTATAATACTAGGAGCGCCGTAATACTAGGAGCGTTATACTATCTTAGACCTACCCTCTACTCCTAATATTATAAAACTATTACTACCCTTAAGCGCTAAATAGTATAATATTAAAGCTCCCTATTAATTCCTTTATAAGCTTTAAATCCCTTTATATAATAATAATATATTTAGCGTAGATATAAAGTAGATTTAAATTTATATTATAAGATATATTAGTAAGTAATTATTATAAGGATTAATAGTAATATATTTACTTAAGAGAAAAGATATTATAAATACTTTTATAATATCTTATAATACTTTTAAAGTTAAACTTTAAATTTAATATAAGTCTACGTTAACTCTTATAATATCTATTATAACCTCTCTTATAATATAATTAAATAGTAGCTTTAAGATAAGGTTATTAATAGATTTTTAATATTATCTTATCTCCCTTAAAGCTTTAAGACCTAAGTTAACCTTATACTTTAATCTTTATATTATTAGTTTTAGTACTACTATTTATAAAGGATTAGTTAATTATATTTTAATATATTACCTATTTATATTACCTTTCCCTTCCTATATAATAGCTTATTTACTCCCCTACCTTATAAGGGTTTACCCCCTCTAGTAGCTAGTAATTTTAGTATTTTATTACCTAATTATATTATCTATCTATTAATATATAGAGTAAGAAATATATTATAAAATAATATTACTGGTCTACTTAATATAAGCTATTATTAAAGTTATTAAATATATATAATAATAGATAAAAGAAGGAATATAAGGTTTAGAAGTTTTTATATAAGGTAAAGTAATATTAGGTAGAGTATTTTATATAATTATAAGTATAATTACAGGTAGAATTACCCCTTAAAATCTTCTTTATAACTCCTCCTACCTCTATATACTTAAGATATTATAATAAGATAGGTTATTAATATATAATAAGTATTTATTACTAATTATATTACTTAAATATATTACTAGATAGATAAGCTAATATAATATTATAATAATATTAGGTCCTTATAACTAGAATCTTAAATTAATTATAAGTAGAGAGCGCGTAAAAGACTAGGATAATAATAAGAAGCTATTATATATAAAAATATCTAATAACCGCGTAGTAGTATTAAAAAGGATTAAGAAATTAAAGGAATTAGATATATAAAAGATAGCTATTAAAGAGGATTATATAAAGCTAATAATTAGGGTAAAGGATATTATAAAGGAGGAAAGATATAAAAGAGGGATTTATAATAATATAATTAGGTAATATAATACTTTCTAAATAGCTAATATTATATAATAGAATATTTTAAGATAGAGTTATACCTTAAAGATAATAAAGAGGCTACTAAGGAATAAGCTAAGCTAGATAAACTAGTAAATTATATATAGAATATAAATAGTATAATTTATTCTATAAAAGAGGTAAATATATAATTAGTCTTTAATCCTATCTTCTAATTAACTTAACTCTTAAAATACTTCTAAGGAAGATATAAATACTATTAGGCTAGAATTTATTAGATTTAATCTACTAATTATATAAATTATTAAGTAAAGGATTATATATTATAGGGGTCTAGAGGAGTTAAAAAATATATAGGACCCTAATATTATAAATACTTATATTAAGTTTATATAAGAGTATACTAACGCGTTTAATATAAAGGATTATATTATACCTAACTTTATAAAGAGGAATTAAGATAAGGAGGGTATCTTAATTAAAGTTAGTACTAATAGGAAAGAAATTAAGTATACTACTAAGGAGGATAAAGAAGAGGATAGAGAATATAAATTAAAAGATACTAGTAAGATTAATAGTAGTAGTAAGGATAATAATAATAAGTATAATAATAGTAAAGAGGATAGTAATAAATAGAAGGATTATAAGTATAAGATTATAAAGATATCTAACTAAATAGATAGGCTATCTATTAATAACTATTAAATAATTATATTACCCTTTTATATTACTATAAAGTATTCCTAATATTATAGTCTAGTAAAATACCCTTACTAAAACTAAAGTCTTAGTAATTTAAGTTAATACTTTAGTACTAATACTTTAGTACTAATACTTAGTACCTACCTAAGTACTAACTTAAGATACTTAGTACCTATATAGATACTAACTTAAGATACTTAGTACTAGATTTTAGTATTAAATCGCTAAGACTCGAGTTAGGTACCCGACTTAAGTTTAAAGTACTAACTCGACGCGGTTAGTCTAGATTATCCTATAAAAACCTATACTATCCTAGAACGGGATAGGACTAAAATAGCTAATCCTATACTATAGTACGGTATAGTAGGTAAGACTAATATCCTATACTATCCTATATCTTTCCGGCTAGTATAAAAGGCTTCTAATTAACCTTAATCTAAATAGACTAAAGCTAAGTAGCCTAAGTCTAAATAATTTTAATCTAATCTAGATTAGGTTATACTAGCGTAGTATTTAAAGTCTTTAATAAAGGTATCTAAGTAATAGGAATAATAGTAGGTATATCTTAAATATGGTCCTTAATATTTATACTAGGATAGTTATACTAGAAATTTCTTAGTAGTAGCTAAATCTATTAGTTTATACTATTACTATATATTATAAGACGTCGTTTAGTATCTAAATATCTAGTCTACTACTCTAGTACCTAGCTATATAGGTTATACTAAAGACTAAATAGTTTTATTAGGCTGGAACAGGGAAGGTATAAGAAAAGCCTTGATTTTACCTAGTAAACGGACTGAAATTCTATAACGGATCCTAATACTATTTATATAAGGTGTAATATAGCCTATAACTATGGCCGTTAATAGCTAATATCTTTACTAGTAAGGGATATATTAATACTAAGGAAGGCTTCTAGGAGTAGTTTAAAGGGACGTAGAATAGTCTTATACTATTAGACTTGTACTAGAACCGCAGTTAGTCCTAGTATAGCTAGTAAGGAATTAGTAATAAGGGGGGACGTCTTAGTAATAATAATATAAACTTAGTAAAGAGCTAGATTAGGACGACTTAATATTATTAGGCGAGGAGGAGGTAGAGGACTAATAGATCGGTTAGTACTATAAAGATAGTATTAGTTCTAATAGATATTAGTTCTTCTTTAGACGGTTATATAGTACCTAATAATAAGGTTAGTACCTAATAGGGTTTAATTATAATAGTATTACTACTATTATTAAGGAATAGTACTCTAACTAATAGTCTTATAGATTTATATAGAATTATTAATTTTCTTATAGAGAAGAAGTCTCTTAATAGGCTAATATTAGGCCTGTAGAAGGCTTCTATCTCCGCCTAGTAAGTAATTACCTAATTTGTAATAATACGTCCGAATAATCTATAATATCTATCTAGCTTCTCTAGCCTAAATTTAGGAGTTTAGAGTTAGTAGTTTAATCTAAACTAAATTTAGGAGTTTAAAGAAATAAGGGAAATCTACTTCTTCTATTTCTAAATATCTTTAATAATATATTTATAATTAAAGTATTCTATAAATTTACCTATCTTCTTTATTTTTAATCTATTAATTAGTAATACTTTACTTTATTTATAATATAATATCTTACTTATATATATTAAATTATTTTCTTATCTTACCTACTTTAACTACCTTAATTAATACTAGTTATACTCTTACTTATATTAGCTATTACTTTATTTTTACCTTCTAAGCTTTATTATATAATTATATTAATATAGGAGCCTAGGTTTAATTATAACCTAAGTGTAATAGTTAGTAATCTAGACCTCTTCCCTAAGGAGTTATAATAAGATTATAATAACCTTTAATACCCTTTATATTTAGCTATATTAGCCGCTCTACCCTCCTATATATTAGAGGATAGCTATATAATAGAATAGTAGAATATAGAAGTAGAGTATATCCTTAGAGGTAGTAACTTATAAGCTATCTAACTACTTATTTAATCTTATCTATATATAGATAAAAGCCTTCCTTAATCTATCCTAAGTAAGTAATAGATATTTAGGTTAAATACCTTCCTCTACTATTTAAGCCTTAAGGAGGACTACTAAACTATTATTAATCTAGATATTAATTTAAAAGTTAAGGAGATATTAAAGTAGCTTATATTATTACCTATTATAGACTTTTAAGGATATTAGATATTATAGAAGGTAATAAATAAGCCGGATACCTTATACTTTACCTTAAGGCTTAATAAAGTAAGCTTAATAGAGTTTTAAAGGATCTCCTATCTAGACTTAGTAAGGTAAGTAATCTATTCTAATAATTATATAGATACTATTAAGGACTTTATTAATTAATATAATAGCCTAATTATATAAATATATAACTACTTAAAGACTTTCCTAGATAAGATAGAGAAATATAATTAGATTAAAAGAGTAAGTCTAATCTATATAATCTTATAAGTTTATTTACTTAAATCTAATAGTAAGAACTACGTATATAAAGCCCTATATATTAAGCTATATCCTAGAGTCTATAATTAGTCTAATCTAACTACCTACTTATAGATACCCTATTCTAACGTAACCTTAAATTTATTCTTAGTCCTCTTTAAGCTCTTCCTAGATAAAACGCTATTAAAATACTAGAATAGTATATTATATTAGAAGTATACTTTTAATAGTTATACTTAAACCCTTAGAATACTAATTAGATATAGTACTTCTAGATAGATATTAACTTATTTAACTATATTACTAAAATACCTACTTAAGACCTAACTAATTAGCTTACTAATAGCGATTTAATTATATTCTATTTACTCGCTCCTTAGAATATTATTAATAAAGGTAATTACTTTTAGTAAATAAATTATTAATAGGATAACTAATATTTAGTAATATTAGAATTTCTTATTATTTACTACTACCTAATCTATAAGGCTATAAATATTTACTAGGTAAATTCTATACTATTTAAGCTTATATATTAGCTGACTTTTATAATAGCTTCTATGTAAGATATAAAACTTTAATTTCTTATTTACTTTTCTATAAGCTCTATAAGAGTCCGGTTATAATAAATCTCATTGGCAAGACCTCTTTAATCTCATTAACCCCGCCCGAAACTACGCCATCTATCGAAAAATTAAGTAAGAGGCACTATACGTACCATTCCTACCTCCCTACATCACACAGCTTAAACGATGTCAAGAGGAAGGTTTATCGGAGATATTTACGTTTTTGGAATATAGGCCGGAAAAATTGGCGTCAGCCCAGAGTCTTCAGAAGCGGGAGGATTTGTTACACAGAAAGCAGCCTTCACGGACTCCTTGGACCTGGGGCGATATATTTTCTTGTTTTTCCACTAGGGGAAGATGTCCTCAAGAATAGATGCAAACTGGCTTCCCCTACTTGGTTCTTCATCTTCGGTCTTTTCGTCCCCGTGATCCTTGCTCCCGCACTCATTCTCTCGTCGCTTTCCACAAACATATTTTCCAGCCGTATACTTAGCCCTTCCCTGACCCTACAGCGCACCGCAAAGACGGTCGATGTTTCACTGCTGCTCATGTACATCAATATGAGAAGCCGCCGTCGACGCGGTCAAAGGGGCGTCAATCCGTGCGGACTAATCATGATTGCTTCTGTCGCTAACATCGGCGTGTGACGAACCCAACTAAGCGTGGACGTGATCGCGGAGCAGCAGTGAACGACCGTTACTCTCACGCCATCACCCTCACCCCACCTCTTCCCGAGCAGCCTCTGGACCAAGGACGTTCAGTATCAAACAGAGAAGAATGGGAGATCGTAGGCAGGGCGGTCGCACCGCTGTTCCCAGGGATGTGGGGAGAGCTGACTGAGAAAACCCGAAGAGCGCTGAGGAAGGGGTGAAACCGCGGAAGGTCACGGGGCTCGAGGATCGAAGGGAGTGGGGCCTGCGCACGGGAACGAGCTAAGTGACTGAGCAGGGAACGAGCGTAGGTTGGCGCCGAAGGCACGATCGTCGCAGCCTCTGGCGTCTTCTCAGTACTAATCGAGATGCGGGAAAGGGTGACCAGGTACGGCAAGTATGAGCCGACAGGCGAGAAGTCGAGCGAGGGTACCCAGTGCCAATGTTCTTGAGGGTCGGAGAAAGTCGAGCTGCAAAATAAAGACGGAGGGCGATAGACGAGGAGGAGTAGAGAAGGTGTTAAGGAGTGCAGGAGGAGAGGAGCGCGACGGATGTTGGTATTACGTGTTTTCGATGTCGTCGCCGCTTTTCTCGTGCCCTTGCCCTGCAAGCTAACTGCAGACTTCAGCGGACCCACGAATCGCTCAGCCGAAAAGTGGAGTCGGCACGTAATTTTAATGGTTTCACTTCTGGACGAGCACAGCCATCAGGCAGCAGCCCCCTACGCTTGCCGGGGCGCCATCACCCAGGCAGCACCCCGGATCACCCAGGCTCGCGCGACCCTCACCCGCGTCGCTCGAGCGTAAAGCGGCGCTCACCCTACGCTGGAAGGGGGCACGTCGGTGACAGAAAAATCCGGACACTAGGCCAGATAGAGAACACCACCGAAATTCATATGCGTCAAAGACCCGTGAGTTGGCCTAATATTGTTGATTGATTGATACCTTTATTTAACAAGCTGTTACGATAGGTGCTGTTCCTACTCTTGTCCAAGCAGGTTTCCAGTAGTCTCATCGTCCTGATGTAGCGTGAGAAATGCGCATTCATTTTGGTAGGGTTCTCTATCTGGCCTAGTGTCCGGATTTTTCTGTCACCGACGTGTGGGGGGGTGAGGTCGGGGCAGATTTTTGTCTTCTTGGCGCGTACGGGGAATTCAAGCTTTGCAACAGACATCGTAACACGATTGGTATGACCATGCTGCTTGCCATGCACATTCGGCCTACGAAAAGGAGGAGGAATACCAGTACAGGCAGATTGTGCCCCTCATCGACAAATAGTGGTTGCTGAATAAAATCCCACCATGGCTGGGCCTCTCGTCGTCCCGCCTCCACCTCCTGGAGGTCCGCTCCCTACACAGAAGACCTCCGAAGTCATCGGAACATTTCGCCCAACCAAGGTAGGTCTGCAAGTCCTCCCCAATCGTTCCTAGCTCGAAGCTGACCAAAATCATAGCAATTCAAACTCTCCCCCTCAAATGCCCACATAACCTCCCTCGACTTCGATGACAAGGGAGAATTCCTTCTCGCCGCAACAAGCGCCGATTCTCTCCTCCTCTACGACGCGCAAGAAGGCAAACCCGTAAAGACTCTTCTTTCACAGAAGTACGGCGCCCACCTTGCACGCTTCACACATCATCCCACCTCCATAATCTACGCATCCACCAAAGAAGATGATGCCATACGCTACCTCTCCACCCACGACAACGTATTCCTCCGATATTTCAGAGGGCATACCGCGCCCGTCACATCACTGACGCTTTGTCCGGCCTCAGATACCTTCCTTTCATGTTCCCTCGACAACACCATTCGCCTATGGAACCTCCAATCGCCATCCCCACAAGCCCGCCTCAACCTCTCCACACCATATCTAGCCGCTTACGATCCTTCCGCGACGGTAATAGCCATCACTTCCGCCTCTACCCATAGCATACTCCTCTACGATCTAAGGAACTACGACAAACCCCCTTTCGCAACCTTCGACATGCGCCCCTACCTAACGCCGCAGCAAGCCGCCGCACCCACCCCTCCTTGGACGAAACTCGAGTTCTCAAACGACGGCAAATCCCTATTACTGGCCTCAAACAGCAGCACCGGTCATCTCCTCCTCGACGCCTTCGACGGGCAATTGAAAGCACACTGTCCGCGCTCCGTAGCCCATCCAGCGAACCTGCGCCCTCCACCCGGACAGCCGGGACACTTGGGACAAGGCGACGTCTGCTTCAGCGCCGACGGAAGATATCTGATCGGTGGCAGTGGAGGGGACAGAGACGCGATCGTGTGGGATACGCAGGGGCAGGTGGAGGTAGAGACGCGGCAGCTGAAACCGATGTGTTCGCTGCCGTGCAAGGTTCCGATGAGGGTCGCCGAGTGGAATCCGCGCTACAACATGATGGCCAGTGCGGATAGAGAGGTGGTGTTTTGGTTGCCGGATGAGCATGTTGGGATGGTGAAATTGTGATCTCTTGAGAGAGACTTGTCGAGCAACTAGGGGATTTCGTGTCAAAAGCTTAGTGTTTCAGATACCCAGGTATGCGGCATTCGGTTCGTGCGATCAAATTTCCTTGCATATGTTCCACTTTTACCTCGTGAACGTCATGTTCTGGCGACAGTCGTTAATTTACTTCCTAGGACACGACTACAATATTTTCGATTGTGAGACATAGAAGCGATGATACACATCATAGTGAATCGATCCATTCGATACTGCTTATGCATGTGATATAAATACAGAGCCTCATCATATCAACCCATTCATCATTAATCATCCATCATCATTATATCCCCTCATCTTCATCTATCGTACATCCCCATCCCCATCCCCATCACCATATCCCACTTATTTCCACCAACTACCCGTCCCCATCCCAATTCCAATTCCAACGGTCAACTCAGTTCGCCAGAGGAGTAGGGTTGAAGTTTCCGAGGAAGACGACGAGGACGGCTGCGTAGCTGTTTTTGTGTGTGTTAGAGGGGAGTTTTAGTGGATGATGGAGGGGATGGTTGAGGGGATGGTTGAGGGGTTAAGGGGAAGGGGAAGGGGAAGGGGTTGGAGGGGGGGGTTGGAGGGGGGTGGAGAGGGATAGAGGGGGATGGAGGGAAGGGGTTGAGGGAGGGTTGTGCGCCCCAAATAATCAATCAATTAAAGCCGAGATAAATGACCGTACATCTCCCCCCCCCCCTTTTCTTTTCTTTTCAAAAAACAAAAAACATAAAAAAACAAAAAAACTCACGTAGCAGTAGCAGCCAACATCTCATGCCTCTTCGCCTTCGTACACACGCTCAGCGCCGCCGCAAACAGCAGCGTAAACGCCATGATGAGGCAGATCTTCAACGAGCCGCGTCCGGGCACGAAGAACAGCACCGCGGACGGACCGACCAGGAGCGCGACGGTCGTGAGCACGAGGACAAGGCGGACGGCGACGTCGATGCGCGCTTTGCTGCAGAGGTGGAGGTGGGCGTCGTCGGTGCGGGTGCGTTGGGTGGGGGAGGTGAAGAATTTCTGTTTTTGTGGGAAAGGGGTTGGTGAGTTAGGGGGTGGGTTTGAGGGAGAGGGGAAAGGGTGAGGGAAGGTACCTTCATGAGGTTAGTGGGGAGGCAGATGTTGAGGGTGTCTTCGACGACGCCGTCGAGCCATCCGCTTTCCTGCCCGTCGGAAATGGCGACGAAATCGTCGGCGTGCTCTAGGAAGGTGGATTCTTCGTGCGAGAGGGGTTTGTGGTCTTGGAACCAGTCCAGGAAGCTTTTAACGTTGCGGCTTGTGGGCGCTTTGAGGGAGACGTAGATTTGGATTCTGTTCATTAGGTCATCTGTGGTTATTGTCAATCTTCATGGCATTAGACGAATTGGAGTGTGGGAGGGAGTATGGGATGGAGACTTACCGTACTCCTTGAGCTTGTTGTCGATCTTCTGGATTAGAACTTTGCGCGAGTATACTGGGTCTTTGTCGGTTTGCTCGTCGAATTTTCTGGAAGTCAGTGCGATTGCTCGCTTTTCATTGTCGTCGTCATCCAAAGCGATCAAGTCTTTTTCTAGGACGGAGAGCTCATCTTGGCGGTACAAGAGCACTCTACTCCGCAGGAACCCGTACTTTCTCGCTATCAAGAAGTTCTCATCGCTGTTGACGAAGGCAGCTAGTTGAGGGTAACCTCGAGGGTGGTCGTCGACTGTATAGTAATCAGAAATTGCGAGGATCTTCCAGGGCACAGCATAGCGGTAAGGACGAGGGGTTGCTGTAACAGTACAGTGTCTTATAGAGTAGATAGTCTATAATCTACCTAACTATATTGAATGACAGAAAAACGAGTAGAAATAGTACAAATTTCGTGACTCGGATTCTTAGTGTACTCACTTCGCTGGACCAATTTGGGTCTTCCGTCTGTGGGTCGATGCTTTGACGGAATATGTGGCGAGGTTTTTGTCGATGTAAGGCTTCGATAGCAGTTCGAAATCTTGGATGCAAGGCTTATGTCTTTTGGGTGTGCTGATATCTAGAGTCAGCAATGTCCTCAAAGAATTAGCTTTTTAGGACTGCACTAACTTTCATGGTCGCTATTCTGATTCCACTCCTCGCCCTTCTCACCAACATTGTCAAGGTTATTGCCCTTCTCGCAATCAACAAGCCCACTGATACTGGTGGGCGATGTGGGACTTGTCGGCGCTGCGATAGACTCATTGGGCATAGCTGTAGCATTTGAATAGGAAGTATTCGCAATCGACGGATAGCACGACAACAATTCAAGAACAGGTCGAATGTGCATGACCGAGGCCCTAATAGCAAATCTTTGATCGTGTCAGCCTTGGTGGACACCCTTTGTAAAACATGAGGAATGTCTAAGCCCCCGGCCCGCCTATTAGTCACAGCATTAGGTGCATAATCATGCCTGGGACGAAGGCTGGCCAACATAATCAGTGGCCTACGTCAGTCGCGATTCGGGGCTGAAAGAATCAAAGTCGGGGCTGAGAGAATCAAAGAGGCAAAACGTCGTGATTCTGAGGAGCTTGGTTGGTTAACAAAATTTGTTCCCTATATCCTACGCCCGATGTTAAGCGATGAATAGCTTGTCGATACTATTCGCTCAAATTACTTCCCATAAGTCATGCCCTGTGTCCCCCCCGTCAATTTTCAAGGCTCCTTTTGCAAGTTCTCTTGCCGATACACTTTGCGATCTGATTTGCCATTTCGTAACAGATGGTACTGCCCGTCACCAAGGAGCTTGTGAATTTCGTAGGGATTGGGATCAACACCGCGCGCCCCTTTCACGTAGACTTGATCACCAACTTGGTAGGGCTCAGGTGTCTATGAGCACAGTGAGCAAATCATGAAGACGCTACTACCGAACGCGCTATAGCCTACTTCGGTACTGAGATCCATCTCCATGTTCTTCTCATACCTGCTCCTGTAATCTGGACCATGTGTAGGTAGATCAGGACCCTTAGATGAGCTTCGTGCCTTAGTCCTTGTTCAGCGGTTTCGCAATTCGACAAATGTGCGAAAACTGTTTACCTGATTGCCGTCGCTCATTGCGTAGAGAGGCCTATATATGGGAATGTTGAGATTTGTGCTGTCTCTGTTGGCTTGCTGTAAGATTTCTTCGAAAAGTGTTTCTCGGCGGATCTTATTTACTTATAAAGCATGCGACAATTTTCTTCCACACGGGCTTGCCTGCATTTGCCTTGTGAGGGTCTAGGGTCTTCAGCTGGATGACATCGCCATGCAGCTCGCAGCTTCCCGTTGATTAGGCTATGCCGCTAAGCCCCCAATTCTTCAGCCTTGAGACTATTTGGTCAGAGTCATGTTGCAAACGAAAGGTGAAGTGTTGCCGTTGAGATCGGTCCTCCACGGAATGCTTCATCTCGAACCGATATAGCCGGCTTTGGAAGGACGTTCCTTCGGGAAGATCTTCCAGTCCCAACGGGAAGACTTCGTACGTCAGGCGCAAAAGCTGATGACATAGGTAATTTATTTCAACGTAGTGATGATTTACCATGCTTTGAATTTGACAAGCAGATCACATGGCAGAATAGGGCTCTCTTAGTGGCAGACCTTTTGAGTTTTCATCATTGGCGAATTTCGATCGGGCGATATGCTTCTAGGGCGTTTGTGTCGACCTTCACCAGCAATCAGATTGATTTTAGTAGATGAGTCGGGTCCATCGCTAGACACAGACTCATTGGCCGAAGGTCCTGGAGCCGGTGGCCAGTTTCTGGATTTCTTCATTCGATCTTGAGTCTGTTGAGATTCGACTGGCTTGTAATCAAGATCTGGTTGGGCACTACCCCAGTCGTAGGTCGAGTGACTGGTCTGTTCTAAATGTAGTTTGATCAAGCTTGGAGGAGTCTCTTCGTTCTTCTGTCCTGTGAGTTCGGTAACCTTGCGTAGCTGGCGCTTAGCATGTATCTTCCGCAACAATGGCTTCAGTTTTGAGGCCTGAACGACCATTTTCATAAAGTCTGCAATTTGGTCCTTGGGTGCGTAGAGGTTGTCAAATCGTACCTGGTCGACGTGGGGTAGGTATTGCAGATTCAGGGCAAGCTCGTTCATGACGGCGAGATCCGGTTTTTCGTTCAGACGAAACGTAAGCTTCAGATATCTTCCTTCATTTGCGGCCTTGGGCGGCCTGTCGGACTGGACTTGAGGTCGGAGCCAGATTCGGCCGAAGCTGTGGCGCGCCTGATCGAATAGGAGGGGTTTAGGATTGGTACTATCCGGTATTGTATGGTAGACCTCGCGGTATAAGTGGGAGGTGCAAAACCCTTTCGGATTTTCTTCGAGGAGACGTTTCATGGTATCGTGTAGTGCTCTTGTGAACGAATGTGGGAATTTGGGCGCAGGGCTCGTCAAGTTATGCGCAGCCGACGTTAAGAGCTCGAACTTTCGCTTCCCAATATGCTCTTGCGTAAAGGCTCTGGCGGAGTAACAGCAGTCAAGGATCATGAGCTGGTCGCATCTTGGGAGTCGCAAGCAAGTTCGAATGTCGCTGAAGAAGGCAGTGGGGTCACCATTCCCATCTCTTTGAAACTTGCTGTATGAGAAATTAGCAATTTAGGGATAGAGAATACATAAGTAGTCCACATCAAGGCCTTGCACAATGCAGCCGAGTTTCAATGGACTGTCGTGCACTCACGCTGCAAATTTCAATTCTTTGGTCTCCCGACCCTCGTATGCGTGTCCACCGTAATAAATTATCGCAAGATCCTCAGGGCTGTTGTATTTGTGGCAGAAGTCGGCCACTCTGCAATGCAAGGCTGTCTCCCAACAATCCGACGGGATCTCGAGGTACTCGGTATTGAAATGGAACTCATTTTCAAAGAGCTTCCCTAACTTGTCCACCTGAAGCCGCAGTAAGCTTCCTCATACGGTGTGGATCTCCGAGTGAACTGACTTCTCTTTGTTTACAACCCATGTCATCGTCTTCCCATGTTATGAACAGTGCACCCACCCTTCTGTATCCAGTTTTCCCATGACGATACTGTCCCTCGAGTGTCTTGTTGAAAATGATCCGAGCCTCTTCACGTTCCTCATCGCGTTCCTCTCGTTCTATTTCGCTAGCCGATTTGGACCGGGAAAGGTTCGACAGCTGAGACGGAGAAGTGACGGGCACGTCGCTGGAAGGTTTGGGACCGAGAGCAACCATATTGAGTAGCTGAGCGCTACTGCCTAGGAATGTTGCGCATTGGTGGAAGTCTTACGGCATAGAATTACGGGAGCTGCCAATTATATAGAAGACTGTTTGACCTTTCAGCCTCACTAGGCCCCAGCCCTGCGGTTACATTTTAGAGTAGAACTTCAGCGTGGCTGTGCTTATCACTTTGATTCTTTCATCCCTCGTCCGTTCAGCAATCTTAGCAGTCACGGCAGTCTCAATCAAGGAGTGCATACATAAGCCCCTCCCTGCGCCTACTTTGATTCAGCACATATTGATGGATCGATTGAAGAGTGGCAATTGACGCTCATTCGCACGACCGTGCGATGGCTTTCCCATTGCACTCTCGGAATTTATATCCCATGTCCTGGGGAATTTGGCACTCGTCTCGGCTGTACCTCGGCAAAGACCTCTGAGACGAGTGCATTGCCAGGATATGGGTAACACGAAGGAAAGGCCTCTGATCATGGCCAAAACATTTGCTATTTCCACCCTCGCATATTCTAAATGATGACTCTTGATGAGCCGCCTCAATCCTTGCGCACCCGCTAAATCTATGAAGTCATGCCCGTCATACCTTGCTGCGAAAATGTACGATAAAACATTATGTCGTGAACAGTAGTGTACATCCAATGATAAGTAGAGAAGCGAACAAGATGGGTATATCAGTTGCGCTATTGCGATTGGTATAGTGCGTGAGCTTGCCGAAGAACTATAGGAACGGTATGGTGAGCAAATAATGGTCTTTGTGATTAGCAACGTGAAGAAACTTACCTTGCAAAACGCTGGCCTGTCCCTGCAAATGCTCACAGGCGCACTGTAACGTACTGCCGTTCTTGAGATCGAGGATGACGCTGTTTGGCAGCTCCTGACGATCTTGGTCCGGTATATACGGTGGTCGAAACTCGGTAAGGGGGTATGTCTTCGTGACTACTTTGGAATTCTATAGGTTATTGGTTAGCCCGAATTCGCGCCACATTCAATGACTCAATTTACGTTGTCCGACTTCGAAGCCGACAGAACCAGAAAGCCTTGTTCATCAACGACCATGCGCCGTCGCTTCCACAGCTAGAGCACACATTAGCCTCTAGCCCCTAAAATGTGTTCAGTCATAATACCAAAGTGTCGGGAAACTGAATATTCACATCCCCCACATCAACCGCTGTGGAGGGAGCTTCAGCTATCGATTCTTGGCGCTCCATTATAGGAGCTTCCTTAGGACTGGGACTCAGAGCATGGGCAATGCTCCGTCTGGACATCGTCGAGATACTCGACATGCGCTTCATGAGCCGGCTACGCTTCGAATCCTTTCTTTCTTCCTTGATGTCTTCCACACTGGAGAGTCCGCTCATCAGAGAGGAATCGCTTAGGCTTCGAGGAGGCATATCGAGCTCGCTAGCGCGACTGGACTTTGATCGCATACTCGCAAAGGAACCTCGCCTTGCGGTTTGAGGTGTATCAAGCTTTTGCTCCGTGCTTGAGGTCGAACCAGACCGGGCAGACGAACACTGAGCATATCGAGGTCTGGGTGGCTTGAGGGGCGATAGAGGCCGAGGAATCGATTTTTGATGCTCCACCACTAGGGGACTCTGATGAAGTTCGATGACACGCGGTTCAGACACGTTCACTGGAATGTTAGGCGATTTAGCTCTTGCATCTCGAACGATGGTAGTAGTTACTGAAATAGATTCTGATTGTGGACATTTCGCCTTGGTCAGACTGCTGAAGGGGTTCGACTTCACCACCGCCTCAGGAGAAGGTGGTGGCGAGGGATGGCCGGGTTGGGAGCGGCTTTTGCTATAAAGTTTGCTATTTGGATTTGACCCTTTCGGAGGTGTACGAACGGATATTTTGCGCAGAGTGATGAATTGAGACGTGTTGGAGGAAGCGCCTGATTGAGGGCTTGTTGGCCGACTGGAAAGCTGCTCGAGTGCTTTGATTCGCTGCGAAATCCCTGACGAGACACCAGTTTTCTTTGGCATTGGCGGCACTTGTTGATCTTCGGGACGCTGGGAGTGCGAGGCAGAAATTGATCGGAATGACGACGAATCTGGTGGTCTTCTTGAAAAGGCGCTCTCCTCGTTGTCGCTGGGCGAATTGAGAGGACTTGAAACACTTCGAGATGGTCTTTTCGTATCGACCAATCTTTGTTCGCTTTCTGGCCTAGAGAACGCAGGCTTTATGGGAGATCTAGATACTGAGATGGGCTTCGCCTCTTGTACTGTAGCGTACTTGAGCTCCTCCATGAAGGAGTCATCCGAAAGGAAAAGCTCATCTGAATGTTCGGGACTTGAGACCCTCTCGGGCGGATTGAGTATACCACGTCCCCGTATTCGCCTATGTGCTTGCTGTCCGCTGGCAGTGTTGAATGTAGAAGATCGTGTAGCTTCCATTTCATGACCCTGAGTCTGCAACATTGTCGATTGGGGTTGGCCTTCGGTAGCATGCTGCTGTGGAATAATCTGGGTTGGAACTAAAGATCTTTGAGGATCAAGACTCAACTCTTCGTCTTCATCGACTGGCGGTAGTGGTACCTCGTGGGGAATGACGTGATCGCCTGGAGTGCTCATCGCTTCGTGAGAACTACCATGCTTTTCTTGAAGCGTTCTGGGTTGGCCCTCTTCGTCGTGATGGGTATCTACGGCGTTGGTTCCCAGTCGTACTACCCCACATGGAGATGCTGATTCTATGGGTGGAACCTCCTGTGAGGTTTCGTGACCTTTGTGGCTACAATCTGCGGCGGACAATTCCAGGTGTTGCGTACGTGTAATCTCCGGAGCCATTGTTTGTATGGTCTCTGGGGCTAGTATTTGCTCATGCTTCAGGTTTGTGGAGAGGTCCTGTTCCTCTGCTGAGCTGGGGAGATTGGCAATGGCTGGGGACGTTTCTTCAGAGAAAGGGCGTGGGATTGTCCCCTGATCTTCAGAGCTTATGCTGGCTGGCTCCGCGGTATCGTGTAATTCCTTGCTTGCAGAAGCATGATATTCCTCGCCAACAGTGCTCCCTTGAGGCACGATGGACTGACGAAGGGTGTCCTCGTCACGACCATCTGATTGTACGTCAGCATCACCAAGCAGTAAAGGTGGCTCTGTCGGGTTTTCCTCCTGATCCTTCTGTGCCGCAATGTCTTCCCCGTCTGTAATTGATGAGGCTTGCGTTGAGGGTCCCTCAGATGTTTCTGGTATTGAGATTGGAGAAGCCTCGGAGTTGTGGTACTTTTCATTGCTCAGGTCCTTGACTGCCACGTGCACAAGATTGGAATCCACAGCTGAATTCGACTTGTATAGTATCGCGCTAAGAATTGATTCATCTACCTCAGGGATCTTATGCTGCGGCTTCGCATGTGCCTCTTCAGCTGGAGGATCACCTATAGACTGTTGTGCTGCCAATTGCTTCTGCCGTAGCTGAAGGGCTTTCATCAACCGCCTCTTCTCTGGGGTAGACTTCAGGGCCTTTGGTTCTGCCGGCGTTTTTGCGGGTGTTAGGAGGCCATTGTTGACTATCGAGGAGCTTTGATTGCGTGTTTGTCTTGGCGTCACAGGAGCCTTCCGGAGGGTTTCTTGCGGTGTTAGAATTCCTGGAAGAGAGCGCTGCGTTTGTTGAGACGGCCTCGCTTGTCCTAGTCCTTGTCCTGTCTGTGGCGGCGGGGCGGGTTTTCTAGTCGGTATGCGTAGACCAGCAGGTAGTGTTGACACAGGCCGGAAATCATTGGATCGGTCCATGTTATCTGGGCGTCCAACGGATTCTATCGAAGGCCGTGGTCCATACTTCACCTTATGTTTGTAGCCGTACGCGTCGTACAGGTCCCTTGGACTCGATCGGGCGGATTCAGATGATTTTCGACCTTCAACACTAAGCTTGGTCTTATGGTCACTGTACTCAAGCACAGAGCTCGGAGTACTTTCCTGATGTTCTAATTCTCCCGGTGTTGGTGGAAGTGCTTTGTCTATGTTGCTGGTGGTACGCGGTCGTCGTAGATTTCTTCGCGTGTGGTCCTCGTTGGTAATTCCATTCACTTCGCCAGAGCGCGTTTGAGAATCTCCAGATGCTCGATGAGGTAGATTGCCCCGTTCGAAATCCACGGCACCCCTCCTTCGCTTCGTGTCCTCCACCCGGCATTCAGACGCATCTTCTGTTATTCCAGCCAGATTTCGTTGAGGAAGAGAATCGGATGAAGATTTGATTGATGGTGTGGCCGTATGGAGGTAGCATGCCGAAGATATGGCGGATTCATGTAAATCTAATGGCGTGGAGAAAGCGAAGATTGTATCATACGGTGTAAGTCTTTCAGTGACCGATTGAAATTGGACGGAGACTCGAGCTGGTCACATCCATTTTAGCAACCCAATTTCAACCTCGGAATTTGGCTTTCACGAAACCTCACCCTGTAGCAGTCGAGATGTCCCTTCTGGTACATATTTGAGTACCACCTTCCTCCTACGATACTGAATGAAGCCAAGCAGTGGCGACTGCTTTTCATAGGCATTGACAACTTCCTGAACCTCTCCGAGACCTCCATTCCCTCGACCAAGTATGCCCACCTCATCTCGACTTATGTATCTCAGTAGAAACCTGCATACAGCGCCATTAGCTCATTAACTGAATTATGGCAGGCTGTCCTCGACGAACCATCCGCCACCTTCCCCCAGGGCAGATTGATACGCCTCGATCACCTCCGTGCCATCCAGGCCATTGAGAGACATTTCGCCTCTTCATGGACTCTACTGGACGCCTCGTTGTCCTGGCTATTGCAGCAGGATTTTCGAAGGTGATCCGTACTAAATCTATCTCAAACCCTCGGCGATCATCAATCAGGGGGCCGGAGCTTTAGCGTCTATTCTAGACCTTGAGCAAAGGCGTCTTGATCACATATAAACCGTCTGGAGTTTTGATGCAGTCGATGAGGACTACGGAGAATTCAGGATCAAGTGCAGTGTGCGCATGAAAGCAGCGTCTGTCTGCTCCAATTCTCTTTGGTGAGGCACAACATCTCTAGAGATAGTGAAAGCCTGTTCCTGCATTCGCTAGAAATACCCGCTTTACCCCCCTTAATCCCGCACCAACCACGCTATCAAGCCAAGTCACGTTATAGCGAAATTCCTATCTACCTGATAAAGGCTCCTTCGAGACGATCAGTGAGTGTTAGGCGGCCTTCTCGAGACTGTGCAATGGCTGATTACGCACTACCACCCGTCTCAACACTGCCTACCCTCTCTGCGACCGAGCTTGCTGCGTTTCTTGATCACCTTTTCGAGCCATGCATACCGCTTCATACACTCTCCATCGGACTTCTAAGCGATCAGACATTCTCCTCATATGATGATTGTATCACCAGCATTGGCATTCAGCTCACCGCTCTTGCGGAGTCGGCGTCTACAAGCGATACGCAATGGCTGGAAACCATACTTGGAGCTCATCCAAGATTAGGGGAAAAGAACATATCAAGTAGGCAGAGCCAGGGAGAACAGGCTCAGCTGGCATCAGCAGACGAGGGCGGTCAAGATCAGCTGGTAGAGCTCAATGCGTTGTATGAGCGTACATTCCCAGGGCTAAGATATGTGTAAGTGGATCGAACGAACTTGGGCCCTGATCTTATGCCATGACAGTGTCTTTGTCGATGGTAGAGACCGGCCCACTATATTGAAGGATATGCGGGCACGCATTGATCGAAACAACGCTGGTATAGAGCGCGCAGAGGCCATCAAAGCGATGTGCCAGATAGCAGCGGATCGAGCCCGGAAGCTTGAAGCCTAATACATGTGGGTAGGATTGGGTGTAATCACCCAATAACTGTTCCTTACTGCCATTGAACCTACGACCCGTCGTTTATACACCCACCCTCATCATCCTCGGATGAAGCGGAGAAAATATTCCAGGCGGCGCTATTGAAACTTCGTCCGTCTTCTCGTTTTCCATAACAAGCTTGATCTCCTTCCCACATTGATCAACCTCCGAACAATCAAGTTCGATATTGGCGAAAGACCAGGAGGTGTCGAAGAATTCGGGGTCTGTATCCGAGGACTCTAGTCGACGAAAGTCGCTATATATGGCTTGGCTCTCTACATCAGAGCTACCTTCATCAGCTTCTTCGTCCTCTTCGTCCACATCATCGTCGACAACATCTTCTTCGTAATCAAAAGCATCATAATCGGACGGCATTTGGAAGGTCGCAGGGGGCGCGATAGCCTGTTGGGTCGTCCGGCTTGCCCCTTGAGCAGGACAGAGTCTAATACTGTCAGTATCCGTGGTACTCCAGTTCAAGGTGTGTCCATACGTGGAAGGAGTACGTCCAGTCGAGCAATTGCTTATCTTCATGGCACCCGATGGATCTCTCTTGCTCTTCATCGACCTCCAATTCAGGATTGCAGCCTTTCGGAGCAGCTTGCCACCTGCAAATCTCTGCCTAGCCCAAGCCCCTACCCGCCAGGCTTTTGTACCTATGATGTGGGTAGCGGGGGTAGCGTAGGGCCTGCTGAGTCTAGATGTTACGAGGTTGAGCCGGAGTCTTCGTTTTTTTCGTTGACTTTGGTCGTCCTCATCTACGACATCGTCTTGGGGCCTTGATCTTTTGAGAAATTTCCGAAAAGTTGGTTTCACCGAAGGAGATGCAGATGGAAGATGGTCCACTGCCTGGGTTTGAAAGCAGTCCTCGGCCAATGCTTGCGGTTGTCGCTGAGAGACGGTCGACTTGCTGGTGTGAGTGCGACTTATGCCTACACGTGGGCAATCGTTGAGCATATCAACATAGTATGAGGTTCCCATACATGAGATTTAAAGGGTGCGACTGGAAATGCATCTGGGACGAAGGGCAGGTGGTGGAGGACCGTTGTTAATGCTTTCCTTAGTCGGCCTAGAAACGAATTTGAAATACCCCAGTTGGCTCTAATTTAGGCAGATCCGAGGAGCATGATGTTTTTGCAAGAACCTTGACAGACGGCGCATCCGACGAATAGGGTGTCTACCGAAGAGCCTTAAGAGCTAGGCTGCTCCTAAGGTATAGGAGACCTCGTGGATGAACCGTAGATATTCTCCTACAAGCTGCGCTACTGCTAGGTCATTATCCACGTCCGTTGGGCAAGGGCTAGACGTTCCAGTAACGGGTGATTACGAGTCTGATGCGTTCGCTTCTTACGCTTATTAGTCGTGCATGCCTTGAGCGGGGTTCTCCGCAGTCAGCATCAGTCTTGGACCGCGATCCCGTCAACATGTGGGTATTTTTAGCGAGGTATATTCTGTATGGGAGTGTAGAGAAGCACCAGCAAACCCAATAGTAACACTTGAGGACTCTTTGCTTGGTCTCGGATGTTCGAATACAAAGCTTGTTTGGCCAATGCCACGGTAGACTCCAACACATTGATTCGTATAATCGGTTCCATCAGGCGGCGGATCTGCAATTGGGCCTTCTCCAATTTGCGGAGAAGCGGAGATTTCCTGCAGCGCACGGGGCTCTGTGTCGATCATTTCCCATGTGCTCTCTCGTGCATAATGTGGAGGCTATCTCTCCTGGGGATGCCTGTTCCGGCTGTCTGACCATTCACCTGGGTTTCCGACATGTCAGCGCGTTGTGGAGTGCAGCAACAAGCAGCTTGGGTACGCTTGCGGTCGATCCTGGGTCTGCTGTTGCTTCGGTGTTCCGTACCGAGGCCTATCGTACAGTCGAGTCTGTGACGGGGTATAGGTTATTTCGGTAGCCATAGAAAAATGCTACTGTACATAGTAGAAACGAGTGAAGATATAGACCTATCGATCTGTCCTAACCCGAGCATCCACCGTACAGTAATTCCGGTTGGTCTGCCGACTTCGAATGATCTCTTATTAATTTGAGAATAATCGTGCACCACGATACAGATATGAGAGGCACGCGGGGAGCAAAATATATCGGACATTTCTGGCTGAGATCCCTACCAAAGTGTCCAGAATCATTGTGCTATGCGCGTGAGAGGGTAACATAATATTTGTGCACATTTCATAATGCTGCATAGAATAAAGCGGTTAGGGCTACACCAAGCTTCCCGAAGATGCAAGTAATCAAGATCATGCAGAGCAAATTGTGATCAAATGCAAGAAATCTCGAAACACTCTGAAGCTGTATAGAGCTGCAGTGAACCGTCAGCAATGAGTATGCCTGCCGAATTGCATTCGCGATCAGATCATTGCTGGGATGAATCACTTGAAGCCGGTCACGCAAGATGGTGGACACATTACCACATGTTAGAGTAAGAACAGGTATGCAGTCACAGGAAGGAATCTCGGAAGAGGATGCATTGGCACGCCCTAGCATGAGCGAGTCTTCTCATCGCAAGCTCGACCCTATTGAATACTCCGAAGGTAGGATCTTAGCTCGGTCTAAGCCATGGCGAAGCCAAACGTTTCAGCGCAAACGGTGCTCACACTGGAACGGCAGCGCGATCGAAAAGCAAAGTCTATCCAAGCAGATTTATCCCTTCACTCTCAGGGGCTCAGGCAAATACCTCATCCAAATCTGGCAATACCGAAGAAAAGCGGGAGTCGAAGGGTATTGATCCTCTATCGCACGTGTGTTTTACACCGCATAACGCTCAATCGCATTCAGGCTGACATTTTAATCGGCAACAGCATATACTGAAGCGAACGAATACTCCCATACTACTTCCCAAGATGCGTACTAGCGCCCCCTCTGAGGAAGATTCAGGAAAGCCCGAAGTAATCCCAGTGGTCGCGTCAGGTCGGACTTCTTCCGACGCCGTTTTTGGAAGAAGCGAAAGCGTTGTTCCAGGTTCAAAGGATAAGAGGTAAAGTTTCCCAATCCGATCTCGTCAGCATTCCTGCGGCGATTATTGCGGCTAACATACCAACTCAAAATTCCAAGAACGTCTCATGCTGACCAGATTCGATCTGCTGGATTAGGAACCGAGCGAGCTTTTTTAGCCGCTTTGCACCGAAAAAGAAAGATACGCTGCCAGATATCAACGACAATGACTCCGAAGCGGGCGATCGAAGGACTGAGGGTATGGATGCAGAGATATTCTCGCAGCCAATCGGATACATACCCCAATTCCCTTCGCCGCCAAAATACATCAAGGTACGATCCCATGGCAAGAAAGACAAGGATTTCAATAGGGTGTTCCTAGCACAGGAGCTGAGGGGAAGGACCGGCGTTGAAATCGCACAGTCCGGCGGAAGGCTGGTCAAGAACGGAGCCTATAAGCATGGAGACAAGGAAGGTAATGCCATATGGGCGATGGAATTTTCAAAAGATGGCAAACACTTGGCAGCTGGAGGAAAGGATTATGTTGTCAGGGTCTGGCAGGTTATATCAGCGAAGGAAGACCGACTTGCGCACGAGACAGAGGAAAGTAGACCAGGAAAAGAAAGCGAGAGCATTCGCTTGAGCGCACCAGTCTTTAAAACAAAAACGGTACGGGAATACGGAGGTCACGAAGCAAGTATCCTGGATTTGAGTTGGAGCAAAGTGAGTTGTGAAAACGCCAAGGTTGACGAGACTGACACATGTCAGAACAACTTTTTGATTTCATCATCAATGGATAAGACTGTACGACTATGGCACTTGAGCCGTCAAGAATGCCTCTGCGTATTCAAGCATAGCGATTTGGTAACTTCCATTCAATTTCATCCCCGCGATGACCGCTTCTTCCTGGCTGGTTCGCTAGATTCCAAGCTCCGGTTGTGGAGTATACCGGACAAAAGCGTTGCCTACTCCAACCAATTACAAGACCTGATCACAGCCGTAACGTTTACTCCAGACGGGAAGACAGCTATTGCAGGATGTCTGAGTGGTTTATGTCTATTCTACGACACTGATGGCCTCAAGTATCAGACACAGTTACATGTACGCTCTGCACATGGAAAAAACGCGAAAGGGAGTAAAATAACTGGTATACAAGCGATCAACTATCCACCAGACCAGCCCAATGCCGAAGTCAAGCTGCTCATCACAAGCAACGATTCCCGAGTGCGTGTCTATAATCTTAGGGACAAGGGCCTGGAGCTGAAGCTCAAAGGCAATGAAAATTCATGCAGCCAGATACATGCATCATTTAGCGACAACGCTCAATACATCATATGTGGTAGCGAGGATCGCAAAGCATACATCTGGTCTACGGGACAGCCTGAGACAGAAAGGGAGAAGAGACCCATGGAAATGTTCGAGGCACACTCGGCTATTGTCACGACTGCGATTATGGCTCCAACGAAAACAAGACAGCTTCTCAGCACGTCGGGTGACCCGCTCTACGATTTGTGCAATCCTCCGCCTGTGACACTGATCAGCCGATCTCAGTCTCAAGCGTCCTTCCTACCTCCCATTGACGATGGTCGGCAGCCCGACGCGAGCTTTCCAGCTACTCCTGCAACACCTAACTTGACTAACGCTACAAAGCCAGAAGAATCACCGGCCTACCTATCCCGATGTACCCACCCTGACGGTAACATCATTGTCACCGCCGATTTCCAAGGCCACATCAAGGTCTTCCGTCAGGATTGTGCCTACCAGAACCGCCTCCGAAGCAACGATAGCAACGCTGTTTTCTCTAAGAAGATGCTTGGCCAAACGAATTCGGTGAACACCAAGCGTAGCAGTCGGTCCTTCCGAGACCCCCTACAGACAGGCCACCAGTCATCCGAACGCATACTCTCATGGCGGCAATCGATCGGTAGTAACAACGGCAGCCTCGACAATTTCCGTTTGAAGCACCAAAGGAGCAGTTCGCCTCACAAATCCATTCAGAACGCTGGCCGCCATCCGAGTCGGTCAACGACCAAATCGACATCCCAACAACACAGCCCGCAACCCTCATTCGACGATTCGAAGAACCTGCTGGCACCATCGCCAGACCTGTCGCGGCAAGATCATACCACGAATGCTTCTACCAACAAAGCCGCGGACATTGCTGTAAATCCGCTCATGCTGCAAGGCGAACAAAGCTACATGTTTTGGAACCAGTCAGTGTACCAAGCTCAAGCGTCAGCTCAATCACATCTCGATCCCCACAAGAGGAATGGCTATTCCCAAGCTACGAGCACGGCAGGCAGCAGTAACGCCAGCGTAGATGGACACCCTGCCCATCTCGGTGTACCTCTCAACCGAGCGACAACGACTGTCAGTCGACTCAGCAGCGAGGGCCAAAGCGATGCCAGTGCGAGCCCGCAGGAGGACGGGGCGAAGGAGGTGATTTGTAGGAAGTGTGGTGGTAGGAGTTTCAAGGCCAGGACCGTAGGGGGCAAGCCGATACTGAAGTGTGAGAGCTGTGGGGAGGCTGTATAACTGCATCATTCTGGCGAGAAGGCGCCTGCATGTGACATGGGCGTAGCATCGTATTGGATCGAATGCCGAGATGTGCAGTCCAATTATGTATGTTGTAGCTCGTGTCATCAACGTTAGATTCAGTGACCTGTTCCTAGAATACTGATACAATACCATCGGCCATGTCTGGTTCAGAGCATGGAACAGATCAGCCGATATATGTACATAAGCTGACATCAGCCAGATTGAGCAATTGTTAGCCTAGAGCTTACAATCTAGGGAGTCCAGGCCGCTAGGTTCTCGCACACCGACTGGGAACTAGCGCCAACATCTTCTCATTCGCTGCTTCGCATCTTGAATTTTCTTCAGCTTTGGTATCTCGTATAAAATGATAGAACCCGGTCTCGTCCGATATATGAGTCTGAGAGATTACCCACCATGACTCCTCTTCACCAGTGACTGGTGCCTACCTCGCAGCAAATCGCAAATATATGACATGTGGGTGGCTTCGCTAGGCAGCAATTTTCGACATATTCTAGACATCTGCGTTGTAAGAAGAGGTTTTCATGAACATTATAGTCTCTCTCTCTCTCTTGTTCTACGCAGAGTGACCGATCACATACCAAAATCCTACTGTACTCGGCCTCGTGTTTGCTCCTCCAAAACCCCACCATGTTTCTATCTGCCTATCCTCTATCACTCCTCCAGACCCTGACTAGTGCTACCTGCCTCTACGGACTCTACTACACATATTGGCAACTCACAGTAGGCGCCAGCCGCCGTCATCTGGCTGCTAGCAGAGGCTGTCAACCAGTCCGGACATGGCACGCCTGGGACCCTCTGTTTGGTCTCGGTTTTTTGCGGGAAAGCTATCGAAACCTGAAATCTCATACGATGCTTGAGTCGATGCAGCGACGATTTGAGCGAGTGGGGACCAATACGGCTAGTATCAATTTGTTGGGTTCTACGTAAGTTGGAGTTTATTTTGCGATGCTTTTGGAAAAAGATACGGATGAAGGGTCACTTGTTGGGGGCTTAGTGCTGTCGACTGAAGAGTGCTTACTAGAGATGGCCAGATATATAACAACCATTGAGCCTGAAATTATCAAATCTGTCCTAGCGACAGACTTCAAGTCGTTCGGCCTAAGCGAAAGTCGAAGAAACCTTCTAAAACCTTTTCTTGGTGAAGGTATCTTCACCACTAATGGCGCGGCGTGGCACCATTCGCGGGAGATGCTGAGGCCTAACTTCGTGAGGAGCCAGGTGGGTGATATCGAGATGTTCGAAAGGCATGTTCAAAATGTGTTCCACTCTATTCCAAGGGATGGTTCAATGGTGACACTGCAGGATATTTTCTTGAGTATGACTCTGGATATAGCGACTGAATTCTTGTTTGGTGTGAGCACGGGATGCTTGGAGCCAGGCGGCGGGAACAAGGAGGCAGAGAGCTTCGTCAAAGCGTTCAATTATGCCCAGAATTATCTCGAAGCGCAGGAAGAGAGATGGGGTTTTCTAAGTCTGTTTTTGCCGAATGCGAGGCTAAAAAGAGAGCATAAGGTCGTCCACTGTAAGTCTCGGCAACCCTTGTTAAGCCTCCTGCCACCGCTAGTTCCGCCGTTCTGATTGCACCTCATAGCTTTTGTGGATTCTATTGTCGAAAAAGCCATGAGAAGTCAAGCAGATTACGAATCCGAAAAGGAAAAAGGACTAAGCAATCGCTACGTCTTCCTGCACGAGCTCTGCTCCCAAACAACGGACAAAATCAAGATCCGCGCTGAACTCCTCAATATTCTCCTTGCAGGCCGCGACAGCACAGCCGCTCTTTTGTCAAACGTATGGTTCGAACTGTCCAAACGTCCTGCCATCTGGAGTCGACTTCGTAGTGAAGTCGACGCTCTCGACAACGAATTACCGACATTCGAGATGCTCAAGGAGATGAAATACCTTCGTGCCGTTTTCAATGAGTCGCTTCGTCTGTATCCGATTGTGCCGGAGAACGATCGGCAAGCCGTGCAGGATACGGTATTACCAATTGGTGGCGGCGAAGATGCCCAATCCCCATTTCTTATCAAGAAGGGGGAATTGGTGTATTGGAGCTTGTGGACTATGCATCGACGAAAAGATATCTATGGTGAAGACGCTGAGGAGTTCAAGCCAGAGAGGTGGTTGGACGAGGATGGGAAAAGGGGATTGAGGGTAGGTTGGGAGTATCTGCCGTTCAACGGAGGGCCAAGGATCTGTATTGGTCGTGAGTATTGTCTGTCCCAAGCTCTCAAGTTGAGAGTTGAATGGGACTTGGGTAGCTGACTGCCAGCAGAGCAATTTGCGCTAACGGAAGCGTCGTATGTCACTGTGAGGTTGATGCAAGAGTTTGGGGAGATTGAAAGTCGAGATCCGGAGCCATGGAGGGAGAAGCTCAGCTTGACGTGTACGGGGTTGGGTGGGTGTAAGGTCGTACTGACGCCGAGGGCTTAAACATTTGGGCCACGAGCTAGTGCGGTTTCTTGAAAATCGATTGCTTGGTTTGTATATCTAGTATACATCTCTGCTCATTCCGAGATTATTCTGGGGCGTCAGATAGGTAGATGCTGTGAATTATGGAGGTATTTTTACTGTATAATATGGAGATTCGGCAAATAAGCCGCGGTGACCTTTAGACCGATTGACATTCTGTATTAAGGAGCAGCATGATAACGATCGTCTCGTACTATACCCAAGACCTATCCTTCGCAAGTGATGCAATTTCAAACATGATTGCCAACACCTATGGGTACAACAGTAGACTCTCGGTGAGTTCGGATAGGGGGTCGCTTTCGCTCCGGGTGATCCTTGGCATTTCTTGGCATCAGGTTGCGGTTTTCTTCTCTCACACGGTAAGCTTTTTCCCGAAACGCCGTATTAGCAGGTTGACGTCAAAATGGCTGATGATCAGGCACAAGAAATGCCAAACGTCAATAAAGATGATATCCCGGAGGTGATGGAAATCGAGAGCCTCTGCATGAACTGCCACGAAGATGTGAGCATGGATGCGAACACCATCGTAGATGTCACCTGATGATCCCTCAGGGCATGACAAGACTTCTTTACTTCCACATTCCCCATTTCCGTGAAGTGCTTCTAAGTTCATTCTCCTGCGACCACTGCGGCCATGAAGACAAATCCGTTCGTCCCGCCGGCAAGATCCAAGAGAAAGGCTCAAAGTACACCCTCAAAGTCGACAACGAAAAAGACCTCCAGCGACAAATCGTCCGCAATGACACAGCCGTCTTACGTATCGAAAATCTCGACCTGGAAATGCCGACCGGTGGCAGCGAACTCACCAATATCGAAGGCACCCTCCTCAAAATCTCCACCGAACTCGAAACCGGCCAAGCATCCCGCAAGGACCATGACCCAACTCTCTACGAAGCCCTCCAGTCCATCGTCGAGAAATTACAGCGTATGATGCAGGACCGCAGCGTCCCCTTCACAATCTCAATCGACGACCCCTCAGGAAACTCCTTCATCGAGCCCCTCCCCACCGACACCGGTCCCAAATACATCCGACAGGACTATCTCCGCTCCCCATCCCAAAACGAAGCCCTCGGCCTCTTCATCCCAGAGGATCCAGCCCCTCTCGACACCACCACCACCACCTCAGATCCCCTCGACAGCTCCATCGTCCTCGACACAGTCTACACTCTCCACGAAACCTGCCCCGCCTGCACCGCCCCCTGCCAAGTCCACGTCCACAAAATCGACATCCCGCACTTCAGAGAAGTAATGATCTTCGCCACCAACTGCTCCAGCTGCGGCTACCGCACCAGCGACGTCAAGACCGGCGGCGCCGTGCCCGAGCGCGGGCGCAAAATCACGCTGCAAGTGCTGAACGTGCAGGATCTGTCGCGGGACCTGTTGAAGTCGGAGACGTGCGTGCTGTCGTGTCCGGAGCTGGGATTGCAGGTTGAGCCGGGCACGTTGGGGGGACGTTTCACGACCGTGGAGGGGATCCTGGTGCAGTTTCGGGATCAGCTGTGGGGTACGGTGTATGACGCTGAGGGCAAGGGCGAGGGTGTCAGTGGAGGTGATGCTATGGATGAGGGTACGAAGAAGGATTGGGATGTGTTCTTCCAGAAGCTAGATTCGGCATTGAAGCTGGAGACGACGTTTAGTATTGTCTTGGAGGATCCGATGGCGAATAGCTACGTTCAGAGCTTGAGTGATGAGGACATCGATCCGCAGATTCGGACGGAGGATTATGAGCGGACGGAGGATGAGAAGGAGGATTTGGGATTGAATGATATGGTACTTGAAGGGTATGAGCAGGTGTAGGTAGATGCCGGGGCGTGTTCACGATTAGAAATGAAATTTGTTGCACAGAGTGTTTGGTAATTATAACCATTTCAACTACAACCTCAACTTGCAATCGTCCAACCTCATCCCCTATAATATACCCAAAGTAACCAAATCTCACGCCTGAAAACCCTACTCTGTCACAATCCCAGTTCCTATCAAAGCAACCTTCTCATAATTTCAAACCCGACAAAAGTATCCAATGACTTCCTAAGCCAATTAATCAAAGCAACATCTTCACAATTTCGAACCCGACAAAAGTATCCAAATCCTACCTAAGCCAGTTCATCAAAGCAACATCCTCACAATTTCGAAGCTGACAACAGTATCTAAATGCAAGAGTACTTCCTGAGCTAGTTTAAAAAGTACCATATTACAAAATCCCGAATAATCATAGATCAAGTACCTGGCTCCACCCCAAGCCCCTATGATCACTATTTCCCGGACTTCAATCTCAACATCTCTCCCCGCTGAGATGATCCAGCGCCAGGAATGACCAATTCTTTGTTGTTGGGTAAGCCTGCTAGCCGTGTGGAATTGCTTGAAGTTGAGTAGATGCGTGACGTTAGATGATGGGTAGCGTCTTGGCATATTGATCTCAAGCCTTTCTTCACTTCCTTTCCACAACTTTTCCTAGTTCTTTCGCAAAATCAGCAACATCCCACAACTACAACAGGTACACCTTTTTGTCTTCAATATCGACTTGATGATAGCAACTTGTACATTCACACTGTGACAGCATATCTTGTAGGCAAATAATCAACGTCCTTGATTCGAAATCTCAAGTGAGGTGAGCAATAATCTTTCTCAATTCGCCGCTCAACACTCTCACACAATTCCACCTTGCCCTTGACTTACACTGGCTGACCATTGACGATAGATCCAGAGATCGACTCGTTCCTAGTCAGTCGCACCTTGCTTGGCTGAATTAGCCAGGCTTCGAGATCTCATCCACTCACTCTCATAGATGTGTACTCAGCTTAACGACTGGTTTTGAAATCATCGAGTCCAGACACCTCGCTCAATCAAAGCCGGACTCACTGTCAGATCCAAGGTATGTTATCCTTCCTCCAGATGGATATGGGCACATCTAACCCCAACCAGATCCTCAACATGACGAATTTCTTTGCGCTGCCTCTGGAACTGCGCCGTCAGATTTACGGCTACGTCATCTGGAATTCAGATATCAAGTACCCGTTCAACCCACAGCGGTATGGTAGCATCCTGTAGAGTCAATAACATAAGCGCGATGCACTAACGATCATCTTAGCGATCGAGAAGAGGACAACAAGCAACCTCATGAAATCGTGTGCACTCACCCCAGAATTTGCGACGAATTTCTCAATGTCTTATACGGAAGAACACAGATAGAGCTCCAAACCATACATGATAACGATGATATCAAAACCAGCAAGGACAGCCGCAAAAATTTTGCGACCTTCATACAAGAGGGCCGGATTCGCCACTTCGACCAAATAAAATACATCACGTTTAATTACCATGACCACTCAGATCTAGACGAGGATTCAGATGTGGATTGCAGCCGCAATGGCCAGTTGTCAGAAGCGATTCAATTTTTGGCTGGTTGCGGATGCCGTCTTCGTGCCTTCAGTCTCATGATTGAACTAAGCGGCACGGATGACAAATATCCAGATTCGAATTCCTGGCGTACGAAGCTGCTAGGTGGAACTTCAATGACCGATGCTTTGAGTACTCTTGATGTTTCCGACTCCATCGTGATTGACTTGCGGGATGACCGGCATATGAACAAAGGGGTGAAGCTGGTGACGAATATGGTCAAGGAGATTGCAAGAAGGAAGAGTTGGGACTCTTGGCGAAGGAGAGAACGGAAGTATGCAGATGAGGACGAACAACTCTGGAAATGGAGGCTCAAGCCCTCTCAAGTTTAGGTAAAATGTCCTTAAATATGGTATTCTTAGAGGAGAAAAGAAGATTGAAAAGGCGGCAGACTCCTTGTGAACTGCAAAATGACATTATCGCAGCATGACATCTTCCCTTTGTTTCGTACGCCATGGATGTTTCTTGCTAACTTGAGGGAAAGGTCGGTTCGCATTAGTGAGCACATTAATAATGGAGATGGACAGATTATCCAGCCTGAGAGTCTACCCTAGGTGGCATGTCATCCAGGTCTCTTGTAACTTCGATGAAAGAGTGGAGATGAAGCCTTCGTCTGGTAGGAGACGCAGATATTTGACCAATGTCGTCGCCAGAATTCACTCCCTAATGGGAGAATTGAAACGAACAGTATCGAGTTCTCCACTTGCCTAATTTACTCCATACAGTGTTCGCTCTCCAGGAACAGATTGATAATCACAGTTTTACCGGCTTCACAGCCATGTCGGACCTTAACAGCACTTGGAAAGCTATTATAGCTCGAGAACTATGGTTTCCGGGATCTTAAATTCAGCATAGCAAAGACAAGCTGAAGTGCTTCTTGAGGGCCTTTAGACAAAGACGTCCGATAACCTGGGTCAAGATACTCACCATAACCTTTGCTTATCGATATGGTAGGTCCAATTATGGAACTCTCCCGGCTCTCTCCCTGGCTCATGAAGTCTCAATCATTGAAATCAATCCGACAAGGGAAATCCGGACCTTCCAACACTACCAGTCAAAGTGATTCGAGATCATCACCGCAGACGACAATTCTTACCAATAAGCTCACGCAAGGGAGCCGCAACCTGTGCGAGAATCTGCAATGCTGACAGAATAGGGCGCCGGATTTGAAGAACAGCTGTGCAGCCAGATCGAGCGCCGTTGCGGGAACGTCATCGCTTGCGTTGAAGGTGCTTGAAAGGTGTGTTTACTATATTACTTTTGCATGGCTCTTGGGCGTCTCTTCCGCTTGTAATTACGGATGGTAGAGTCTTCGAGCGACTTGGAAGGAAGAAGGGTACCGATTTCCCTCCCCAGACGCTAAGTGGGTTCATCCGAACCCATTCCTTCCGTTGATTTTTGGAAATTTCCTAGCTATAAGGTGCGGAGAATCACGTCGTTGAGCGCTTTGCAAAGCACACCAACGAGGTTGTTTCATTGGGGGTTACTCTCTTCCCGCATGTAAGGCCTCCCGAGGGCGCATGAGCTGGCACCGTGCCTCACAAGCCACGTTGTAGCTGGTCAGCAAATTGTTGGCAGTCACGCACGATTCGCCGTTGCTATTCGCTCCTGTGGAAAATTTTGTGGGTTGAGGCTGGCTGGGATTTGAGGGCTGAGGCTGGCTGACGGATCGGTTTCAGAGTGGGGTGTGTCAACACGGACAGTTCCTACGTGGAGATGTCACAAAATTTGCTCGCACAGAGAGGTCTCTCGTCCCTTAAGGCCCACTCTTGAGCAGGCTATCTGGAATTCGAAATGTATCCGGCGCCATCATCGCTACAATCTCCCATAGATCGACACCACCATTGCATGTTCTCAGGGCTCACTTCTGATTACTGCTCGACCAGTCGGAACGTAGGAAAATCCCAATAGGTTGGAAATACAAGACGAAGATTAGGTGGGGGGCCTTGTCAGCTTAAGATACCTTACCTTAGGGATGTCGTATCAATCGCTGAAACTCACTCAGCCCTCCCGCAAGGCGCAGGCAACGACGGAAGGATCCATGTCAGCTCGCGACGGGGATTGTTGGAGCGTTTCATGATACTGAACCTGGTCAAGGTATGGTAGTTCTCGAGCGAACATAGCAAAGAAAGGGGCCGATTACAGCTCGAATGTTGCAAGAACAACGACCTAGCGCTGTAATTCGGAGTAACCATTAACCAAGGTACTTTACCTTGCTTTACATTGTCACTGCTTGGCACCACACTACACTATTAGGCTTTCAATAGGTTGCACGACCATACTCTGTAGGATGCAGCCTTCAGACCTGACAATCGTGATGCCATTTCCAATCAGACACCGTGCTTGCCAAGACTTTGTGCTGGCGCCCCACGACCAACAGAAAGGACACGATGGACGGGACATTCAGCTCCACTAACTCAGGCCGTCGATAGCTTTACTTTAAGTAGCCAACTAAGCACTAGCCTAGCACGCAACTTTCGCGATTTGAGTTTCCGGCTGATAAAGGGCTTGCTTAGCACAGGCGGAGTCTCGGACGCTACTGTATGCTTGGGCTGATCCAACGAACTAACAAAGGCAGGCACAATTCGATGCTTTTTATAAAGACCGACCATGGCCGCCGCACTCGCAGGACCTGTGTCTCAGATTCAAAGGTACCATACTGCATATATTCAGTTACATCTGATCGATCAGAACGCCCAATACGACCGTTTGCATGACACTTGCTTCCCAAGAGAACGCCTTCATTCCTCGCGGACATACTCGGAATTCATTCTCGAATCCGTCATTATCTCCTCGACCCCCGCATCGGAGAGTACTTCGCATTACATGATCGCAGCTTTCTTTACAGAGAACCCAGGAATTACCACTTTCATCATGGCCGGACTAGAGTAAGCTTCTTCTCTGTCTATTTCTATGTCATCGTCTAACACCAGCCTAGACTCTTCATCTTCGGCCTTACTGCCGCCTTCATGGCCGGATTAGCTCCGAGCTCCCCCACCTTCAGGCCCTCGGAACAACAAAGCAGCAAAACCACCTCCGCGGCAGATAGCCTCCTTTGTGTGCCTCGCTATAGCTTCTTCAGCGATCCTTTCGGCAGCAGCGGAGGAAAGGGCTGTGCGGCAGAAGCTCTGAACAATCGGTCCTTTGATGATCAAGTGGAGGACTTGATGGATAATCCGTGGTGATTAGCCCGGAGAAGGGGAAGAAATGACGTGACCTGTGGCACGATTGACGGGCTACGATCTTTACGGAATTCATACACTCTTTGACGCCACGTCCCTTCGCACTGACCGTTTTGGCACATCACGACCAAATACGAAGACATAGTCAGCCAGCCATGGCCTGGTTGAATTCGAACTCAGTCAGCCACGGTCAAAATGAAAAAGGGTTCAGCCAGCCACGGTCGTGCGGTGACCGTAGCGCCCACTATGGAGTACACGCCGACTTCTCCGAGGGGCAGCTTGCACACACTAGCGCCTTCACCATGTCTTGGCTCACCAGATGACTTTGGGGAGCAGCGATCGGGAGTGGAAGGAACCGACTCAAGTCAACTGGACGAAGGGCGGTCAATCCCATGCTGTGGATGGAAGCGCTGTGAATGGAGGGTCGATCGATGATTAGCGCATCCAGATTAGGGGATGTGGAGAGGGGCAAGGCCGCGCGAGGCGCACACATCGAAAGCTGAAAATCCGAAAAGGGCCATTGAGATATGCGAGGTGCAACACGTTCCACGCCAATGAGATCTTAGTCTGAGGCTAAGATCTGGTTCACCGAATGAGATTAGGGATTTCCGGTGATCTGGTACGGAGTACAAGCGTGAAGACTCGTGAGATTCTAGAACCTTTCTCGTGCGCTGTTCAATTTGAAGGCTTGGCGGGGCTTATTGAGACACTCTTGGCGCACCACCGTGCAAAACGCCAAACTTTGACTCTTGCGCTTGTTGAAAAATTCCTTATCAGCAGTGCGTGGCATTGAGCTGGCTTGGTTCTGACTCTGCGCTCAGTGGCTGTTGCTCGGAGAAGCATGATCTTATGTACCGCTGATCGAACATCGACAATTGTAGTTACTCTTAGACAAATCCACGGAGCAATCCCTCTCCTCTGAAAGCGTGAATCTGAGTATTCTACATCATTGCCCACGATCGTTCACATATATTTGTTATCAGCTTCTAATTCTACGTCATCCTGAGCAGTGCATGCTCGAATCAGTACTACTATGACGCCAATTGAAATTTTATCTCCGTAACTATCTGCAGATAAAGTTACGCGAAGGATTGGTGTTCTATGGTACTGTTGCAGCGAATGACGCCTTACAACCAATTCGACCACTTCGCTCCTCAAATTGGCATTAAAACCCTTTGCCTTGTAGACTACGGAGTACTAAATGGCAATCCATATCCACCCACTTCCCTACTTTATATTGTCTACATTTCTCGACCATAGGTCTGTTAAGTACATTAATAAGTGATTAGCTAGTATATTCTAAACGGTGACGGCCTAAGGACAGGTTTCTAATCGAGAAATATAGACAATGTACGTAGAAAGTTGGTGGGGGCTCTCTGCCAAGTCCTCACCTTAGTGTGCCATGGTTTTTGTCACCCGCGTGCTTCCCTACTTCCCAAACACTTAGGTCATGATTCAATTCAAAGTACCTAACATACGCTGCCTTTCAGCCAATAATACACTACGGATGGCTTTGAGGAGGAGGAGGAGGAGGAGGAGGATGCTGTGTCGAATGATTTAAAGGGAGGGATGATGATGGGGGACTGTGGGATATGGGATGTGGGATGAGGGATGAGCTGCCGTTGACTCTCGTATCCGTCTAGATATACTCGGTTCTCCACATTGTGGGAGCATGTTCTATGGAGTATGGAAGGTAATCATGATGCTTCATTCGTAGATAGTATATGCCTTCCAAAATCCACCAATGAACCCATCTCATTGCTCTAGAACTGCTTTTCCGAAACCATCGTAAGGACCTCATTACCAATTCTACTACCCCCTCCTTCCTTCCTTCCCCTGTGAACCATGCACCATGCACCATGTTCTTAGAATATAGTGATCGCATAGAGTAGTGGAAAGTAGTGAAGTTGGAGAGAAAGTAGTTTTGATGTATGGAAGTATGGACCCGTGGATATCCTGAGTGAGGGAGTGGATAAAGCTGCGTCTACTACTTCTTGAACCCCTAGGATGATCTCACTTCTTGATGGGGGTTTGAGAGGTGGTGTTTCTACAGGGGAAAAAGTGGTGGAGGAGGAGATATCTACCTTAAGTATTTTGTACTTTAATCTTGAATTCCAGGGCTAGAATAAACGCGCCTAGCGCGGGAGAACATCGTCATCATTCAGTGGGCAATTCTTCGGAGGAAAGATGATTCCATGAAGCGATGTAATCTGCTCCTCACAACCACTTTACCATTAGAGCAGTGGGAGGCTTGACCAATAAGATTGCCATAATGGTCTTGAGAAGTTGAAGTCCTAGCCATTTTGCTCTCAATGGCGAGCAGAAGGGTTACATCCACTCTTTTGGTCGTTGAGTCCGCTGTTGGTGAATGAGCATTATTCCGCAGTCTACAATGATGGGCTTGGGGACCATCGGATCCAGAGGCATTCGATCTTTCCGCCTGGTCCCAACAAAATGTTGTCTCCAGCGCCCATTTACGACCCCAAGCTACAGCGTGCCCGCCACTGTGGATATATCAAAGGCAGAGGTCCAGTCTGCCAAGGAGTACTGCTCTGGTCTGCTTCAGTATGTACATGTCTACTTTCACGCTGAGATCTGAGGTAGCATCGCTGACATCAGGTAGAAAATTCGACTCTCCGTCTCACACCCTTCTGGCTTTCATCCCTCCGTCAACCCAAACCGCCTACCTCGCCCTTCGTGCGTTCAACATTGAAACATCTCGTATAGCCGACTCTGTCTCCAACTCAACAGTCGGTGCCATGCGATTTCAGTTCTGGCGTGACAACGTCAATCGCGCTTTCGCTGGCTCGCCTCCCAAGCAGCCGGTGTCAATATTGCTTGCCCACGCGCTGTCTGACCTTGACAATCGCAGTGGTGGCAGTGCCAAATTTAGCAAGAGCTGGTTCATGAGGATCATTGCAGAGCGAGAGAAGTACATCAACAATGCGCCATACCCTACTCTGGAAGCACTGGAGAAATATGGAGAGAACACATACTCAACATTACTCTACCTGACACTACAAGCTTTGCCCATGGGAAGTGTAACGGCCGATCATATCGCAAGTCACATAGGAAAAGCCGCTGGTATTACTGCCGTGTTGCGTGGGTTACCGCTTGTCGCATTTCCAGCTGCACCTCGGCATCACTCGAACTCTGCTCCGCTGGGCGGCACTTTGGATAGCCAACGTACATCTCAAGGGAGCGTCACTCTACCACTGGACGTGATGGCAAAAACAGGGGTGAGAGACGAAGATGTACTACGAAAGGGAGCCGAGGCGGAGGGACTACGGGACGCGGTCTTTGAGGTCGCTACGAGGGCGAGCGATCATTTGATCACAGCGAGGCAGATGCTGAAGAATGTATACGCTGGTGAAGAGGTGGGGCATGACTTCGAGCATGAGGGCGAGGAAGAGCATCTACACAACAGCAGTCCGAAGAGCAAGGGGGCGCAGCAGAAGGAGGAGGTGGTGAGGGCGTTCGGAGTCTTCATGCCGGCTGTATCGACAGAGCTGTGGCTGAACAAGCTGCAGAAGCTGGACTTTGATGTTTTCAGGGAAGATTTAAGGAGGCGAGAGTGGAAACTCCCTATCGAGGCGTACTTCGCCTACAGGAAGAGGATGTTTTGAGGGTATCGTCTATCCAAGGCGTCACTTCAGGGGGAATGGCTTCCCAGTCAAGCAGATCGAATGGGGCTGGTTGTAAGCTGGAGGACCAATCTCATGAGCTGAGAGACTGCGGAACCACGCAATATTGGTCGTCAATGCGCTTCAGCTGCACAGCTTCGTGGCAATCTCCGCAAAAAATCGAAGTCTCCGTGGCTGCTGGACCTTATCTCGTCCATATCGGACTGAGGTTAGTTTTATCTCACCAACGCCGCCGCGCTTGCCATATCAAGGTCACATGGGTGAAGCGATGTCAGGTCAATGTTTGAAGTCTTTGCCCAAACTAACATGGAATGATCCATAGGAGCACCGAGACTGCGACTGGCCGCTATTCTACCACCCAAAACTTGCCTCATTGATGGTAACACGAGCTAAGCCAAGTGAGACAAGAGCGGCAGACAGTCAAATCAGCTTCCAATCTTCACTGTGTGTTTACATTCACCGAAGACTACTTCCGCAAGCTCCGAGTAATATTCACAAACTTGGTACTCCCGATCGGATATTCACGCTCCCAGGCGTTCTCGCACTGATCAAGGTTGGATGGAGATGTACCTTTGGCAAATTGTGGAGGATGTACGTGAGAGATGCACTTGGCGTATCTCCGAAATCTACCGCAGCAAGTGGAGGCGAGGCTTTCCTCTACTCCATCTAGGATTTGAGCGCAGCCATCTTCTTCACCATCCACATCACCAAGACCCATCTCATCTGCTTCCGCTCCACGTCAACTTCTTTCTCAAACCTTTCCACTCTCAGAATTCACTTCTGCCGTCTATCAAATTTCCAGCATAAGAGTGATTGAGCATTCATTGCAGAAACTCACATTCTCTCCATTCTTTCCAGCCTCTCCATCCTCTCCATTCACTCGTGAAACTTCCACTCCACTTCACAAGTAAGGTACTCATCGTGACCACTTTTCTCCATAAACACCTTCATCCATCCCCAACCCACAAGCTTCGACCTTCCTTCTACATCTTTCTTCAAGTCGAATCTTTCAAGCAAGAGCTCGTCTACTGCATTCATCTTTCTCCATCGTTGACATCTCTCCTATCGTGCACCGTTATTTGACAACCATTTAATGTTGCTGATAAGTTCTGTTTGCCATCTGCACTTTTCTTTTCTTTTATATATATACGCTTCCATTCCACATTCCTCCATCAATCCGCTTCAACGCTACTATACAAGTACTTATGAAGCATATCTTCAACTGCCGCGGCCGAAATTCCCACCCTCACAAACAGAATAATAACAGAGCTACCTCCGTCATAGAGCATAGATCGTTTCATCCCTCTCGTTCCGTGATCGCAAAGCGCATAAAACAACACCGACGACATCCTTTCTCCGCCGCAAGCCCTCGTTGAAGCACTTAACACTCGCGGCATTCATCCCATATCCCTCCGCGTCTAACGAACAACCATCCGTCCAAACGCCCTGGGCTGCCGTCCTTATTACGCCTGCATCTACCAACACTTTGCCGGAATGAGTACCTTTCATCACTACCCTACGCCGACGATACCGTCACTTGCAATGGGACTTGAGTTGTTATTGGACCTTTTCTCATGTGAGAAGTATCGATCCTGGACGTTTGCATGTGTCTTAGATCGAAAGATGACTTCATCTTTCGGTCCTTTGAGCTTGAATAAGAGCTTTTGTAAAGATTTTGCAGCCTGAAACGTCTTGATTTAAAAGACTTGGGTGTGAGATTTGGGTCGCATTGGTTGGTGAGAAGTAGCTCACCTGCATCTGGATGGGAATGCGGAAGTTTTTTTTGGGGCACTTTTGGAGTGGTTCGGTATTCATTGGTTGGAAAATTGAGTATCGTGATTGTGGGAGGAGCTGTCGATAGAGATGGAGAAAGAAAAAAGGGAAGCAATTTCCCAAGCAAAATCAGAGTTGGAAAAGGAATATGCTACAATGAGAGAAAACCTTGAAAAAACGTTGAGACCCCAGCTTAAGGAGGAAGCAAGGGTAGAATTCATAGACACCTTACAGAAGCTAAAGTATATTGATGGATCCATATAGTTGCTTCAGATGGTTGCTTCAGGTGGATGCCTCAGGAAGATTGATTCAGATGGTTGCTACAAAAGGTTGCGTCAGTGGAGGAGCCTTGGGGTCAAGGCTCAAAAACCCCCTTCCCCCCGGTTGTTAGGGTGATTGAATCGTCGAAGAAAAGCACTGAGTGCGACTGTCAAGCAGAGATTTAGGGAGGAATACCCCGATGTCGGATTTCTGGACAACCAGCTGCAGGAAACCCCTGTTTGCAGGCAAGGATTGGCGACGAGATATCCTACCACGTCAAGCAGGGGGGATGTATTTCTGGATGCCATTGACAAAGAATGAGGCTATTAGGTATGAGAATCGTCGACACGGAAGAGCGGCTGGCACATCCAAGCCATGAGGACATGGCGAGAGTAATTGCCCTGTGGGGGCAAATGACATGGTCATAGACTAGCGGGAGTTGATGGTGTGACGAAGTCGGGTTTTTGGGGTTTCGATATTTGAGGGGGAAGATTGGTTTTCTCAGTTGCTGTTACTTAGTCTCGATCTTTCACATACCTCGTGTGTTCTCTTGTCTTTTTACTTTTATATATATATGGAGGGATATCGAAACCCAATCCGATAACGCAGAAGGCAAAGAGCGCATAAGCACAGTGTGAGATCACCCATTCCAGCATACAGGGCGGCAGTACTGGAGACCCTATCAAAGTCGGGGTCCCAACAGTCATCGGGGTCCCAACCGTCATCGGGGTCCCCACAGTCAGGTCCGGTTTCTCTTGCAAGAATATTGGACTCCGTGCCCAGAATTAGGATGTCTGGGAGCCAGGAGGTGGCCCCTAAGGGGGTATTGAAAGACATCAGTGAGGTGACGCTGGAAGATGTCACGGAGAGGTGGCCACGATGGAAGCAATTCGGCAACGAGACTGGCTGATCACGCGCCTGGACGTACGAAAGATGGTCGAACTCTGGAAGGTTCACGGACTAGGTCGGTTGAAGACAGATGATGAGCAACTATGGAATCTTGCAACGCAACACAGCCGGCGGACTTTGAATACGCATGAGGAAGAGTTGACATCATGGATGGAGCGCCGAGCCGCAGGGGCGGAGCCGAGCGACAGCTCCAGAGACTCGCCAGTGGCAGAGATTGTACGTATGCTTAACAACACCTCGTATCACTGGAGCTAAGGGCCTATGCAGAGCCACCATCTTAAGAGAGAGGTGTATAACTCAGACAACTCTGGCTCGAAAATCAGCGGTAAGGCAGGGATTTGAGTTACAGCCAGCGATTTCAAAGACTGGCCAATTGTCAACAGCTTTCCCCAGGCTGCCCATACGGATCTCGACTATGTCATCACAAGACAGGAATTCGAATCTTCCTATGATATATTAAACCTCTGATTTGATACTCCTACCAGCAGGCTCAAGCGCAATATTCATTCAACAACAACGCCTTTTCACTCGCCCTAAATTGCTCTTTTTCCCCTTGCTTTATATATATATAAGCCGATGTCGACGTCGAAACTCAACTTGCTAAGCAAACAAGGCATGGCACAGTGTGAGATCCATCGAAGAGACGATCCCTGCGGTATCTCGACTCTCTCAATCTGGGCATTCAACTGTCGATTTCAAGCGCAGTTTGCGGCACTCTCCCTTTTACCTTTCACCTTCCAACTCTCACTTGAAGTTGGAGTTCTGCACTGCAATCAACACACATAATGACTGGCCATTGTATCCTCATTCTCCAGAATCTCGAGGCGATACATCGGCTGCGGGTCTGGCTGATACTAAATCTATGATGAATTGATGTCAGTGTATGGAATATACAAGTATCGTCTCGCGTCTCCTCCCTTCGACTTTCCGTACAGTTTGTGGGGAGCTCTTCTCCCTGCCTGATTCCACTTTGAACTTCGACTTGAAATTGGAGTTTGATACAGCCGTCAACGCAACGCCTGTCATCTGGGAGTGCATAGTCATTGGACACAATGTTCTCGTTCTTGTGATCTTAAAGTATTATATTGGCTGCGGGTCTGGCTGACGATGCATCTTTTATGATTTGATTTCAGCATATAAATATGAAATACATTGGCGTGTTGGACACACAGGTATCCTCTCGCGTCTCCTCCCTTAGGTTCTCGGCATATTCTGTGGGAAGCTCTTATCCCCGCAACATTTCAACGTTCTTCTCGTTTGGCAGTTCCCATCAGCCGTCAACACAACGCCTGTCATCTGGGAGTGTATCATCATCGGTCATAACATTCTCGTCCTTGGTAATCTTAAGGTATTGGAAAGATTTGCTGGCGTTCAGTCGAGACCAAAGCTTTTGAGATTTAAGAGCTAACATATCAATACAGAAACGGTATATTCGATACGCAAGTATCCTCTTGCGTCTCCGCCATTCGGTTTCCGGCGCAGTTTGTGGGGATCTGCAACATATACTAACAGTTCCATCTTATTCTCGGCTCCATCTTCAACTTGGAGTCATACACGATCACCAACACAGCCTCGGTGGTCTAAGAGGTCGTAATAAGTAGCCATGGCGCTCTCGTTCTCAGCGATATCGCAGTTTTGAAAGATTTGCTGGCGTACAGTCAAGAGCAAAACCCTTGAGATTTGGGAGATGAGATATGAGATACACGGGTATATTGGACACCCAGGTGGCATTTTCAAACCTCAATCATCAACCTCAAACGCGGTTTGTGGGGATTTGGCTTTTAGCACGATTTGTGGGGTTCTATACAACAACCTCCCCTTCTCACTCTTTGTTTTACGTCCGATCTCACTTTCACATCTTGACAAAATTTGGCCATAGCTATCAAAGTAAGCCCATTCATCTGGGAAGTTGTGATGATTGTTCATGGTGTTTTTGTTCTTGGTGACCTCGAAATACTAGAAAGATTTGCTGGGGTTCAGTTTGAAACTTCTATATATAAATTCATTGCTTTTGGATTTAAGAGCTGTTATCGATACCTGAGATATTCGGGAATATTCGATACACAAGTCACACCTCCGACCTGACATAAATCTCCAGCGCTGTTTGTGGGGATATACACCCTCTTACTTCCGCGTTCGAACACGTATACCTACAGCTACTAAAGTAGCCCAAGTCGTCTAGATGGTGACGATGATAGGCCATCGTGTTCTCGTCAAAGGTGATCTTGCCGTCCTGGAAAGATCCGCTGGGGTTCGGTTTGAAACTTCTATATATAGACTCGTTCCTTTTGGGTTTGAGAGACGTTATCGACATACAACAATACCCAAGCTTCATCGAATTACAAATCATGTGCGGAGGAAACAATGGTGGGGATGAAAGACGGCTTGACGTATGAATCTTTGAGAACAGTTTACCAGTTTTGTCCTTCTACTTCGACGAACTTGCATGATTGGCTTGAACTGAGTTTCAAGACATGGTGCTCGTTTATATCCCACGACGTAATACAAATGATGCAAGAGAGTTCCGTTGTTGCTATGGAATCTTGCGCGGAGAATACAAAGACATCCAATCGGTCATCCGTCCGAGAAGAAATTACCTAATTTTGTTCTCCTTTCAAGTGTGTTTGTTGCTTTAAGACTACAAGATGTTGCAGAACTCCGAACTTTTTTCTCTCCTTTCTTTCAATTGACATGGGCTGAGGAAGTGGATTGCGGACGTCGCTGTTAATGGCCCACGAAGGCGATGATGCGTGGGAACCACGAAGGAGTTGGAGACTCTAACATGTGCCGAGGAGACCAAAGTCGCGATGGAAGATGCTTTGATTTATGATCCCATATGAAATAAGTCTACAAACTTTGTTCTTTCCAAATGGGTCTTCGGTATGTCCTCGACGATTACAAGTTTGGTGTTGCAGGATTTCGAGTTTCGAGTTTCGATTTCTCCTAACTTTTTCAAATTTTGAGAATTCAAAACCTTCTCGGTCGTACTCTTTGAGTTTAGTATCAGCAACTTTATGAATTACATCGGTAACTTCGATAGCGCTTATGGCTGCGGAGGATGTAAAGATGGGGTTGCCTGTTCTTGTTTCTATGATTTTGTGTTATCCGTGCTCGGTTTCTACAAGGTTGATGTTGCAGAAGTTCAATGTTCGATCTCTGATCTCTCCCGACTCTTTCGAGTATTGAGAGTTCATGATATTCTTTCTCGCGCTATTGAGTTTCCATATTTCCTATTTTCTCCCCCTATATCAATTTGATGGATATCCAATTTGTTGTCGCCGTATATACGGATGGCAACCCATACGATCTATATGAGAAGAGCCTACCATGCCTCTTCCGCTTTCCCGTCTTTCAAATTGTGCTCGACGACTCCAAGATATTCAAGGTATCGTCAGCTTTACATCCGACATTGAACCATTGTTTTTCAGATTGCTGCTGAAGATACAAAAATAATCATGGCAGATAAGGTTTCTATGATCCTTTCGAAGAGGGTTTATCTGGCCTCGTACTATTCTATAAGGTTCTGCGCTTCCTTGGGTTCTATATTTAGAGTGTAGGTTTAAGTTTACTGGAGCTTATAATGCATGTCGTTAAAGCTCTGACTACGCAGGGATCAGAAGCCGTTTGGCTCTTTCTGGTGCATTCTTGACAGTTTAATGGACTCGGATGGCTGTATCGATACACAGGGACGGCAGAGCAAATTGTTTCTGGCTGAGGCTGTTACTATATATAACTTATTTAAGGGAATCGAGCGAATGCCACACCTTGTTTTCGCAAAACTAGAGTTGACAATGTGGCGAGATATGGCAGCATGGGTTGATATGAGTGCCTTCCGTAATACACTTGAAGGAGGGAATGGATTGGATATTCGTGGTAGGAATAGATACGTGGTTTAGGATAATAACTCCAGTGGCTGGGTCACTATTCCGTTCGAAGCCTCCGTTTGGCCCGACAACTACGACTATAAACGCCATAGCTTCGTTTCAGATCCTGATGGTGAGGGCGTTCGTTGGGCCTTCGCTATAATCATAGGTTTTGAGCGATAACCATTCATAGATCGTCTTGAAGAGTTAGTGGTTGACGGTACTGCCGTACTAATAATGAGCTGAGAGCGGGATTCCAGCGAATTACCCGTAGCAAAGAATGGATGGCTCTACCAAGGGAGTGGAGGGATATTGCGGATTCGGGATGAGTTTCTGGGTTTCCTGGTTGGAGGACGATCAGTCTATATGGACTGAGATGGTATTGGGTAGTACTGAAATGTGTCCGCCGGGAATTGTACTATTTTACAAGGTCCTGCGCTGCTGGACTCTCTATACACAGCATAGGCCTGAGTTTATTGGGGCTCACAATGCATATCATTGCAGCACTGACAACGCAGGATTCGGGAGCCTTTTGGCTATTGTTGGTGCATTTTGGACAGTTTTATGGACTCCGATGGCTTCATCGACACTCAGATTGCGGCAGAAACGAGTTGTTGCTGAGGTTGACCTCATTTATAAGTCATATGCCATGAGTTTACTGCATTCTTCATGACCTATATCGGTACCATCAATTCTCACCTCTCACTGAAGAAACGAGTTTTTGCCGAGAATGGCCTTGGGAATGATTTTTATGAAAACTTTACCTTTCACAGATTTCTCATAGGAAGACAGGTTGGATCTTCCCGGGTGCACACAACGCATGTCGTTGTGACGATGATAGGCTTGCTGAAGGGAGCTTTTCTTGCTGATTCTTTATCGTATACATCGATCCAAAACCTATCTCGTCACTGAAAAGATAATCTTGATTGATAGCGAAGACCTCGTTTACGATCCCTATCCCAAAGAATTGCCTTGTCTTTTGCTGTCTTTGGATTATAGTCAGCGCGAACTTTATTTGTTTGAGTTTCATGGGTGCGCACAACGCATGCGCTATGGGTTCGAAGATATATGATGAAGGAAGTTTTCCGCTGGTACCTTATCACTTAGCTCGAATTCAACACTTATTTCGATACTGAAAAGACACTTCTAATTGATAGCGAAGGCTTGGTATATGACCCATATCCAAAAGAATTGCCGTCTCTTTTGTTGTGTATTCAACATATGGCTCGCGATGGTTGCATCGAGAGGAAAAGCTTGGATTCAGGAGAGCCCGTGATGCATGGTGTTACAGTATCGAATAGACAAGACATAGGAGCTTCTCCGTTGGTTTTCCATCATATATATATATCGATTTCAACACCAAGTTTGCCGCCGAGAAAGGCACTTTTGATTCATAGTAACGACTTTATAGGTCGTATGATGCCGATGATAAATTGGCCGAGTTCCTGTTTTTCTACAGACTTCACGGCTGGCGATGTGGGCGTCGAAAAATCAGGCTTCAGCTCATTAGAGCACACAATGCGGGAAACGACGCTGTATCAGCCGGGAGTATGCGCGATGTGAGAGTTTTTCGCAATTTCTACTGAATTGTGGTATTGACAGCTTCATCCTTCATACTCCTTTGTTTGAAAACTCAGTTTTCGTTGCTGAAAGATCACTGACAAACCATTCATTGCCGGGTCTTTCGTTGTCTTACAAAATCTCGCTCAGCCCGAACTTTGACTCTGTAAGCTCATCGAAGCCCACGATAGTGGCAACGATGCAGTTGCAAGTTTGAAAGTATCGATTGCAGAGACATTCTTCTGTTTTTCTATATGGTTTACGCAACGCGGTCTTGGCAGGCTTGAGTTCATCGGAGCTTACAACACTGGAAACGACGCTGTGGCAAACCTGAAAGAAATGATTGCGCAGTCTCTGACTTTGTTAAGGGGAGTCCCACCGGCCTATAGCTGCGGAGATCGGAGAGTGGTGAACGGATATTCTGGATGGAGAAGTTGGAATTTTGGGTTTGAATGGGTTCATATATGATCCTTATGAGAAAGTTTCCAGGTCTTGTATTGCCGAAAGAGAAGGCCAAATGGAGTTCATCGGAGTACACAACACTGGAAACGACGATGTTGTGAATTTAAAAGCAACCATCTCACTGTCTCTGAAATTTTTCTGAAAAGTCCCTTCGGTGTACGATGATGCTTGTTGTTTATCTCAGGATCATCGGACTCCTTCAAAACTTCGGATGAGCTCCTAGGTACTATACTGACGCGTCCATCGACGTCTCAGTACCGTGATCATTGGCGAGGTCAAAGTCATTGATCGTGCGGCCGTGAAGGCGAAGAGCTCACTTTTCTTTTCGTTGGGTAAAGTCCTTTGAGAAATGATAATGCTTGTATACCTTCTTAGAATCAACGGACTTCTTTATACATTCAGATCAGCTTTCGAATCCTGGAGTTTCTACCGACATGTCCATCGACGTCTCAGTGCCGTGATCATTGGCGGGGTCGAAGTCGTTGGTCGTGAAAGCGAAGAGATCAAATTTCTTTTATTTGGCTAAGTTTCCAAAGATTAATCATCTTTGTTAATTGCTTCAGGATCAAGGACCTACTTTATATACTCAAATGAGCTTTCGGATCCTGGATACTATACTGACGCGTCAATCGACGTCTCAGTGCCGTGATCAGTGGCGAGGTTAAAATCGATGGTCGTGAAGATAGCGAATTTGGATTTCATTCCATCACTCAAGCCTTCTATAGTCATATCGACAATCGCTGTTTATATCTTGAAGACTAACGACCTACACTATATATTCAGATCGGCATACAGTCATCGATTTCTTCACCGACGCAAGTATCGACGTGGCGGTGCCATCTAGCACAGCGAATAGTGGCTTCAATCAAGTAGAATTGGCTGTATCGGTGTTAGCCTGTCCCCAAGTTGATTGGACTCACGAAAGAAATGGAATAGCTGGACAATCATTCGATCAGCAACTCACGAAATCAGTGTCTAATCTCTATTCCTCGTTGAATCTACGATTAAGCCATAGTATTAGCATATAATACCAATCGCCGTCGCTTCTATAGAGTATGCCACATCAGTGTCTCTGGTCCGTTTCGTTCAACCATCAATCGCCGCGTCAAAATTACTATTCCGAATACTTTCATAGGCGATGCTTGTGGCGATAGGGGTTGACCAGCTCTTCCTGGTCACGAAAGAAATCCTACTACCTGAGGTACTGACAAATATGGGAAAGAAAAATATTACAGTGAAAACCCTCAGAGCCAGCCTCCTCGTTTTTAATGCGATGCATCATCATAAGGGCGCAGTCATCTATATATATATATATATTTGATCCGCTATGAAGGGGTTTTTTATAAATTATGATGGTTCGATGCGATGCACCATCACAAATGCGCAATCATCTATATATATATCTTTGATCCACCATTGAGAAGGTTCTCATAACCTTTGTTGGTACGATGCGATGAGTCGTCTACGTGATTATCGGAATTAACGGTGACGGACGTTTCGTGACGTATGTTGGTACGGCAACAAATACGCGTCGATGAGTGCGACAGCACGAGTACGCTTTCAAATGTGCAAGGAATGGCGACAAGAAAAAGGGATATGAGGCAGTGCATCGTTTGTTTGCTGAGCCCAATTGGACATATTCGTACCACGTGGTCGGCATATTCAAAACAAATGCACAAAAGGTATTGATGGACATCGTTGAATCAGAACTCATCATACTGTTTGATGCCCTTAATTTCAAGATCCATGGGAATGACGGTTTCATGATTACTCGTACTGAAGATGTTGTCCAATATCATGAGCCTCTTCGAAACGGAATTCATCATACTGTTGATTGCCCTCAACTTCATGTTCCATGGGAATGATGGGTTCACGTTGCCCGTACCGAAAATATTGTCTAATATCATAAACCACCTTCGAAATGTAATTGATTATACCGTTCGATACTATGAATCTCATTTTCCATGAAAACAGATGGGTTCATGAATGCTCGTACTGTCAGTCTTGTCAAATCGGTCGAACCAAAGGACTTCCTCGCGCCAATCGATGCGGAGGTAGGATCGATTTGATGCAACCACTGTCTTCCAATGAGGCAAATATCGAGGGTTGGTCTCAAAGTCGGACATAACACTTGCAACTATTGTGATAGTCTAGGAAAGCCAACATCGTGGACAGTCAGTCAGACACATGGCAACACCATGCAGGCGGACTATTTCTGTCCGAAATGCGGCTGCAAACCTTAGCGACAATCTGATGATCGCGCTCTGGTAGTTAAAAGGATTACAAGTGACAGACTCTGGTCTAGGTCGCTCAGAGACCACTGTGAATCATGCGGTATCTCCAAAACAGACGCAAGGGAAAGACTTAGACGACATTGGTTACCGGGCTGACTTTATGCTCTCGAGAAATTTACTACCATCAGACGCACGGTATCCTTACGCCCAGAGCCCACAAAAAACGTTGCGAAACCCCAAGAAGTGTTGTCAAAGTGCTTATAACACTCGGTTCTCCGTACGACGTTGAGCTGGACTTGTGGCAGTGCAAAGGCCAATGTTAGGGACTGTTGGCTTCAATTGCATCGTTTATGATCGTTATTGATAGCTCTTGCACTATTCGAGGTGTGGCTTGGATACGATTCACGACTGGAGGCGTTATCAGAAGCTCTGTATGCGCTGTAAGTGGAGAAACTGTCATTGATCTTAAGTGTGCACTTCACAGCTTCGTTTCCTTATGGTTATTTTGACAACCACCTATATCGTTCTTTTTAGTCATGTCGAGCATGCAATTCACAGCTTCGTTACTTTGCGATTATGTCAACATCCGTCAATACCGACTTCATCATTGATCTACAGCGTGCATCTCATAGCTTTTTAATGTGGCTTTTCGGTTATCTTGACATTCTTATATATTGATCTTGGTGTTGATGTTGAAAATGATCCTCTCGGCTTTGGTGCGATCGTATCTTGTTCTGAACCAAATTATCAGTCGATGACCGACAATTTGTGGGTATCGGAGCTGATTCACTGGAGAAAAATTCGAAACGTAGCAAGAGCCCGGCTTGGATCTTGACAACCTTGGTCTGGAATGGTGATGTACGGAAAGGCTTTGGGTGTCTATGGAGGGTGTTGACTCCCCCTTTGCTATATCTTAGGAGTTACTGAGCCTTGATATTGGGATCTTCAATCAATTTTCAGTACATGGGCTGTATCAGACCACCTGGGAGGATGATAATATCACTCAGTTTAGACAAGTCGATGAGCTATATGCCTGTCACTGTTATTGGCGAGATAGCTAACAATTTCATCCCTGAAGATAACTCACTCGGCCTAATCTTGGAAGACTACCAATTGCTGGACCCTAGGACGCCAGAAAGATACCGTATGATACTAATTGAAGCGTTTCACACTACTGCGTCTTGGCGTGTATAATCACATACAATGAGAAATGGGATAAAAAATCTCCATTTAAGCGTTTCAGGACCTATCAAGAGGAATATGGAGGATGGATTTGAGACGGAAATTGACGGCGGCGAGCTCACAGAGCGACGAAGCGTTTGAGAAACGCGGACAGATAAACGACGGTCCTAGGGACCCTAATAATAGCTGCTATAGCGGCAGTAGTGCTAGTAATAGGGGTGGTAGTGGCGGTATTAGAGGAGGACGTGAGGGAACGCGTGGTGGTTTCCTAGTAATTCGATAACAACTAGTAACGCAGGAATAAGCATTTTAGGTACACTATAATGGAGGTAATACGCGGGGAAGAGACAGGAAGAAGGATACCTATCCTTCTATAATAGCGAGCGGATAGTTAGTAGTCGCGTTTAAAATAATTACGGCGATATAGGATATACTATATAAGGATATTAACGCGTTATAATAGGCGATAATAAAGGCCGGCCTTAACTAAATTAAGGCTATATTAAGAGGGATCTAGCAGGATAATAAATACTTTAAAGAAGAGTAGAAATATAACGCGCGAGGCCTATATAGCCTCTTTAGTATATTAAATATATCGAGTATATCTTACGTGCCTAACGCGTATATATGATTAGGATCCCCCTCTTATACCGGGCTATAAAGCTAGGTAGCGTTAATACTAATAACGCGAACTGTAAGTAGCTAGAACCCCTACCTATAAAGCTAGGTAGATATACGCCGTATAACGCAGCTTCTTATCACGCTAACGGATAGTATAAAGAGAGACTCTATAAAGGATATAACGAGCGAGAGGATCATTACAGCTTTCTAATTACTTAAATACCTAAACACTTCGAAGATTATTACTTTAAGGAGGTTAAAAAGCGGGGATATATAGCTAGAGATAGCCCGTATAAAAGATAGGGAACGCCTTAAGAAGAACCTAAGATAGGTTAAAAAGACGTAGTACTTAGTTATAATAATAAGGAAGTTATTCGGGGTAATAGTACACGGCATAAAAGCCTCGGTCTTTAATACTAAGGACTAGGGCGCCGTAAAGGAGAGGATCGAGCGGGATAATAAGGTCCTATATAATAACCTTAAGGTAGTTTTAACCCGCTAGCTAATTAGGTCTTATTAACTAATAAAATTATATTCGTCTCTTATAATCTTCGTGGCTATACCTAAGTCGGTAGATACCTTAGTAAGGTAGGGGCTAGTAGAAGCTAAGGAGCTAAAGATAGTTAAGAGGTACGAGCCGAAGGCTCGTATACTCTAATACTTTAACTACTAGGGGTATAGTTATATAGCGCGTGGATACTCTAATAGGACGTCCTATATAGACTATAGGAAGGAGCATAATATAAGGAGTTATAATGATAAGGAATATAGTACGTAGAGGCACTATACAGCGTGTAAGAAGCCTAGATACTCCGCCTAGGAGAAGGGATATTAGATATAGATAAGGGAGAAGTATTAGGCTTTATAAAAGATTATTATAAAAGTACTATTATACGGTATATAACGAGAAATAATAAAGTAGATAATAGTAGACGCCGAAGGCTTTACTATAATTAGGCCTAGGAAGAGGAAGGCGGCAACCGACTTATTATTAAGTAGTAGGACCCCGAGCGGAAGTTAAGGACCTAGGGTTACCCTTAAGTTAAGGGTAGGGAGGCCGCTAATATTCGCTTCGCCGAGGTTCGCCGCGACTAAGCTAGGGTAGACTACTCTAAAGATTATAGCCCGCTTAATTATAGTAAGGGATATTAATATACTTATAAATAGTTTAAATAATAAGAACCCGCTCGGGAGTCTTAGTAAGCTAAGTATATCTAGTATATTAAACGCATCGAGTATATCTAGGATATCGAGTATACCTAGTAAATTAAACATATCTAGTATATTAAACGTATCCTTAGGCACGTCGAGCCTACTAGACGTACTAAATATATCTAGTATATTAAACGCGTTAAGATACTAGAACGGTAGTATAATAGAAATAGAAGTAGACCTAAACGTATAACTCTAAGCGGATATCTAAGATACTAAGCCTGAAGATCTTATAGTATAATATCCGAAATGAACTTAGTATAATAACCGCCCTGTTAATAGATAAGCGGGTATAGGATATTAATATCCTAGTAATCTAGGAACCGTGCTATAATAATAGGAATGAGTCCTCTTATAACCCGAGCTCTAGTACCTTCCACCTAGGGTATAAGGCTAGGAGGGATATACGCATATGCTTCTATATTAATAAGAGACTCGATATAGAAATATAGGAGGTTAGCTATATATCACGTAATATAATAGTCTTAACTCTATAAATAGGTAGAGGGGCTATTCGGGTTTATAACGCTTATAACCTAAGCCTATTATTAGTTATAAACGATAATCCTTTATATATCCCTAATATAAAGGAGCTTAGTAATACTAGGGAGCTTATCCTCCTTAGGGATTTTAACCTCTACTACCTAAGTTAGAATAACC
>JAABUN010001450.1_pt1 | contig 52079 bp, 43 predicted proteins | sample 5559311 | NCBI WGS metagenome assembly JAABUN01 (sample SAMN10711877, study PRJNA513370) | rock metagenome | isolation source: Antarctica rocks | place: Antarctica: Victoria Land, Siegfried Peak sud
CCTTGGGTATAAGGAATGTGGATAACTTTTGGCACACTACATTTTCAGCTACCTTTAAACATCAATTCGCTACCAGAGCAGGTTTTAGAGGATAGATAGCTTGTTAAATGTCAAACTTGAGAAAAAGGCAGTCGGGAAAGATAACAGCCCTTTTCCGACGTGGTATTTCAATTAAGCTTTTGTACTACTGCGGTGAAGAACATTTGATCGTTGATTTTTTTTCATCAATTTCGGCTTTGCATTTATTTCCCACTAATCCTATATATCCCACTAATCCTGGTTCAGACATTAAACACATCCTTTAAAGCCTTTTTAGCGGCGTAATATCCACCCATGCCATGTACCCCTCCACCGGGAGGCGTAGAAGATGAACAGATATAAATACCTTTTGCAGACGTTTTGTAGGGTGATAACCGTAATGCAGGACGGGTAAATAATTGTCCTATATCTATAATTCCGCCATTAATATCGCCTCCAATATAATTAGGATTATAAGTTTCTATTTGAGCGGTATTCATAATATGCCTCCCTATTATCCTGTCTCTGAAACCTGGAGCAAATCGTTCCACTTGTTTTTCAATTCTCTCTGTCATATCCACTTCCGAACCATTTGGAACGTGGCAATAAGCCCATGCAGTATGCTTTCCTTCCGGTGCCCGTGATGCATCAAACAAGCTTTGTTGGGCTAATAATACAAAAGGTTTTTCAGGATGTTTTCCTTTTGATGTTAACTGCTCGCAAGCAGCTATTTCTTCCAATGTATTTCCTAAATGAATTGTTCCTGCCTGCCGGCACTCCGGTGCGGTAAAAGGTATTGGTTCATCCAAAGCCCAGTCTATTTTAAATACCCCCATTCCATAACGATACCGGTTCAATTGCCATTTATATAGTAATGAAAACTTATAACCTGCTATTTGCAATAACTGCTTAGGCGTAACATCAAACAATACAGCATGAGATGGGGGTAATTGACTAAGCGAGCGAACATAAAAGTTAGTTTCTATGGTGCCGCCTAATGATACAAAATAAGAAGCCAACGCATTTGCGATGGCACTTGATCCACCTTTTGCAACAGGCCATCCTCCTGAATGTCCGGCTATCATTAATACTAATCCAATAGCTGAGGTAGCAACATTGGATAAAGGTTGTATGGAATGAGCTGCCATTCCTGCCCATAACCCTCTTGCCTCTTTAGTGCGAAATCTTTTAGCTAAGTGCGTAGCAGATGTAAGTGCCTTTAAACCAAAACGAGCCATATTGAGAGGATGCTTTGGAAAACGCAATGGACCTAATACATTAATCGCTAATCCTGGCCAGTCTTTTACTAATGGCTTCATCAGCTTTAGGTAAGACTGTTCATCCTTACCTAAGCCCTGTGCTGTTTGTTGAAGCTCTTTATATAAAGCAGCAGCCGTGCCATTATCAAAAGGATGAGCAGCAGCAATGGCCGGGTAGATAAATTCTAATCCATGTTGTTTCAACGGGAGGGTTTTAAAAAAGGGCGAACCAGCAGCTAACGGATGTATAGCAGAACATATATCATGAACAAAACCTGGTAAGGTTAGTTCTGCCGACCGTAGTCCTCCGCCGATAACCTCTTTTGCTTCTGCTAACAAAACAGAAAGTCCTGCCTGCTGTATAGTAATAGCGGCTGCCAAACCATTTGGCCCCGAACCTACTACAATAGCATCGTAATCTCTTTTATTCACACTCATTCTTATAAGGCTTATTAAAATTTGAAATTCTTTCTATTAACCAATAATTTTTATGCCTAAAGGTGATCGCGAGCAAGTCTTACTAAACTTTGTTGCTGCAAACATTTTCGCCACAATCTGTTCTTCAATAGTGAACAGATGGATAATTTTTAGTGTAATAAAAAGGTAATAACTATATTTCCTCCCATATTTAGTAATTTGCTTTTATGAAACGACAGTATGTTAATTTGGAAGTGTACGAAAGCCGAAATATGATGAATGAAGGAAATGTAGATTACCGGTATTGGTTTAAAAAATCAAACGAGGAACGTTTACGTGCTGCCGGTGTTATGACTTCGGTTGCTTTCGGCGAGCCGGAATTCTTTCAGAAGAAAGTAGATCGTACTCTTTTCACTGCAAGAAAGCATCGTCTATAAATGGATATTTTTAACCCCGATTTTAAGGACTTTATCGCCAGCTTTAATAACTCCAACGTTCAATATATTCTTGTCGGTGGCTATGCAGTTATACTTAGAGGCTACAGCAGGTCGCGACAGGTGATATGGATATATGGGTAAATAAAACAGAAGCTAATTTTAAAGCTTTGCAAAAAGCTCTTACACAATTTGGGTTACCAATAGCAGCAGTTCCTGAAGAAAAATTTTTTTCCACTGCGTTTGATGTATTTTCATTTGGCAGACCTCCGTATGCTATTGAAATACTTACAGCCTTAAAAGGCATTTCTTCTTTTGAAGAAGCTTTTAATTCAGCTACCATTGAGGTTGTAGATAATGTTGAAGTGAGGGTAATACATTTGAAGCATCTGATAAAAGCTAAAGAAGCTGCAGGCCGTTACAAAGACAAAAATGATCTTGAGAATTTGCCTTCTACAGATTAAGGGGAAGCTGAACAAACCTTTAGACTGGTCCGTTATTTGAATTCTATAATATTAATGAAATTGCTCTTAGTTTTTATGATGTTATCACAAGTATCAAACACCAACGATCAGGACACCCCGGAGCTTTTGCAATTCGGACAAAATAAGCAGATACCTGCTGTAATAGAAAAGAATGTTCTTAAAGCATTGTCTTTTTACCCCGAATTAAAAAATACTGCAATCAGCTTTATTTTTAAGACAAAGATCAAAACTTCGGTAATGCAGGCTCAGCCGGTTTTTAAGACAGTGCTTGAGAAGAGAAAAAACAGGCGTTACAGGATAAATATATGTGAGCATTTTAAGCTTATAAATTCTCAAATGCCTATTGAGCAAATTCCTGATGAGGTTATGATAGGATGGATCGGTCATGAACTGGGGCATATACTTGATTATGAAGGCAGGAGTAATGCTGAAATGGTTTCGTTTGGTTATCGCTATTATTTTCACCCCTCTTTTGTAAAACACGCAGAGATGCTTGCAGATTCTTTTGCGGTTGAACGTGGAATGGGAAGTTATATCATTGCTACCAAGCGGTTTATTTTAAATCATGCAGAGCTGCCTCAGTCTTATAAAGATAAAATTTCCAGGCTTTATCTTTCGCCTGATGTTATTGTAGAGCAGGTAAGAAGACTGGAAGAAAAGAAGCAGCAGCAAAAGTAGCCTTAAACTAACTACGGGTACATACACTGTTAAGATTCTCTTCACAATAAGCTGCTTCAAATCCCTTAGAAGAAATAATCACAACCCATCCTTCATCATGTGCATAACAACCCTTTCCGCCTACCGCAAACTTTGCTAATTTGCAAGCTCAATCTAACATTTACGGAAAGAGGATTATGGATAAATTCATTGTTTCGGCACGCAAATACAGGCCGCAAAATTTTAATACGGTTGTGGGGCAAAGTCACATTACTACAACTCTTAAAAATGCTATTAAAAACCAGCAGTTGGCGCACGCATTTTTATTTTGCGGGCCGCGGGGTGTGGGCAAAACTACCTGTGCACGTATTTTGGCAAAAACCATCAATTGCCTAAACCTTACTCCTGATGGCGAAGCCTGCAATACCTGTAATTCGTGCGTTTCATTTGACCAGGGAACTTCCTTAAATATTCACGAACTCGATGCTGCCAGCAATAATTCGGTTGACGATATAAGGGCTTTGGTAGAACAGGTCCGTTTTGCGCCTCAGGCTGGTAAGTACAAAGTATATATTGTAGATGAGGTACACATGTTAAGCGCAAGCGCATTCAATGCATTTTTAAAAACCCTCGAAGAGCCGCCGTCGTACGCAATTTTCATTTTAGCAACTACCGAAAAGCATAAGATACTTCCCACCATTCTTAGCCGTTGCCAGATATTCGATTTCAAGCGTATTACCAATAACGATACTGTTGAACACCTTCGTGAAATTGCAGACAAAGAAGACATAAAAGCAGAGAAAGCTGCACTGCAGGTAATAGCCCAAAAGAGTGAAGGCTGCATGAGAGACTCGTTAAGTATTTTGGATAAGATCGTCAGCTTCACCAATGGCAATGTTACTTATCAAAATACACTTGAGCATCTTAATATTCTTGATGAGGATTACTATTTCAGGCTGCTGCAGACCCAGTTAGACGAGGACATGGCAGGCTCAATTTTGTTGTACGATGAAATAAACCGAAAAGGTTTTGAAGGCGACCTGGTTTTGAATGGGTATGCTGAATTTATTCGTAACCTGTTGGTTTCTCAAAACCCAAAGGCAGCTTCTTTACTTGATGTGGTAGAAGGCTTGCACTCTAAATATATTGAAGCAGCAAAGAAGGTTAGTGCTGCTTATTTAATAAGTGCATTAAATATTTTAAACGAGGCCGAGATAAATTATAAAATGGCTCGTAACAAAAGGCTGCATGTTGAAATGGCTTTGATAAAGCTTAGCTTTTTGCAACAGGCCATTCAGTTATCGTACGATAGTGAAAGTGGTGCACTGATAAAAAAAAAGCGGGTTAACGGACCGGTAGCGGTTAAGATAGAACAACTTCAATCATTACAAATTACACCTACAGTTTCGGGCAATAAGGTAACTTCTTCAGCAAAATTATATGTTGAGCCACAGCCGGCAGCAAGTAAAGTTTCGGAGGCAAAACCAGCTATCCAAAACAAGCAAACGGTTAAAGAGGCAACGATAGCTTTGGCTAAAAAAGAACCTGCAGTAATTGAAGCTTCAATAAAAACGGAACCGGCTGTTTCTGTTATGGAGGCTCTGCCGGCGGCTAAAAAGAATTTGCTGCAGAACTTACGCGATAAACACGTAAATACTGCTATCAATGAAAATGTAAAAGAAGAAATTCCGATTACGGAAGAAAGCTTAAAACATTCGTGGAATTGCTTTACAGAAAAGCTGAAAAAAGAGTTTAAAAATTCGGTTGTAACAGTATTCAATTTAGCCGAGCTGAAAGTAGTAAACGAACATCACTTCTCAATAACAGTTTCAACCAGCCTTGAGCAAAAATTTATTGACCAGGAAAAGATGACTTTGCTTGAGTATTTAAAAGGTTGCTTTAATAACAGGAATATTGGTTTTACTATCTGCATAAACGAACAATCGAAACAGGAAGTATCCACCGAGACTAATTTAACCACCCGCGAAAAATATCTTAAGATTATTGAACAATACCCGATGGTAAAAGAATTAAAAGACCGCCTAAAGCTCGAACTGGATTATTAATACCGCAACAAATTATAGGCAGTTTTCTTACCCATCAAATTCAAAGCAATACAGGTTAAAAAGAATTATAAACAACACAGCTAAAAGAAAAAGCCACCTGAAAAGGCGGCTCTTTCTTCTTTCTTTCTTGTAGAGTAAATACAATTCAAATCGTATTTCTCATAGAGTACTTTGGATTAAAACTGAAAGTCAAAGATCAATAAATAATACAATAAAAAGTATGTACTAATACTCTATTATTCAACTTCAGAAAACTGTATTAAAATAGTAAATACACGAGGACTAAAGTTATACTTCATGGTATAAAACACTAAATTTTATTCTTGTTCTTTTATCTTTTCCACCTTTTTTTCTTCTTTATTAATGCTTTTCATTTTTCTGTTCCTTCTGTTTTCCTTTCTTCTTAATTTTCTTTCCTGCCTCTCTATCTTCCGTTGTTTTTTGTTTATTTTATGCTGCATCCTGCCTGCATCCTTGGTATCTTTTTCTATTTGGCGTTGCGATTTTGCCAGTTGCGAACTGTCAACCTGTGCATAAGTAGAGGTAGCTTTAGTTAAAAAAAGGACTAAGAAGATGAGTATGAAATGTTTCTTCATAAAACTGATTTTTTTGATTTAAAATGATTTTTGAAAGTTACACCAAAATAACGGGAGTTTCGCTACTATGTAATAAGCAAATTTTGTAAAAGTTTAAACGGCATTGTTTATTGGAGTACTGAATGAGTTAATAGATTTATTTTACAGAAGATGAAGTATAACTGAAAAATACAACGTATAAATAATTCCACACCTTTTCTTTTATAGGGTTAGAAATAAGATAATAATGCAAACAATCATTTTACCGTGTTGAATATTTAAGAGTATAAAAACAAACAAATGAAACCACTGCTAAAATTGCGGTATGATATTTATATCCCCTTACATACAATTATTATACATCTATTAAAAATAAAAGTTATGCTACAGAATAAAAAAAGTTCTACAGGTTTGCTTTTAGCCGGGTTGGCTGCATTTGCATATTATAAGTATTCGAAAATGAGCGAAGAAGAGAAACAAAATTTGGTTTTCACCTTAAAAGATCAAGGAAAAAAGTTGTACGATCAATATGCCCCTGAAGAATTGAAAAACATATTTGCTAACAAGGGCAATACAAGCGGCAATACTAATTTTGGCCAGGGCAGTGGTTACACAGGTTAATCTATAAGGTTCAATTCTATATTAAAATAAAAAAGGTTGCATTGCAGCCTTTTTTTATTACAGTTATATAAAGAGCCTGTGAAATTCGAAGTTATAAAAACTACTTCAAGAAAATTAAAGTCTAAAAACTAATGTAAAAACAGAAAACTCTTATTAACCTCGACTTAAGTAGGCGGGTTAAATAAGAGTATTCAGTTTGATGCCTTACTTAATTTTATACATTAGTGCTGCCGCCCCTGATAACCTGTAAAATAATTGCAATAACCGCAATCACAAGCAATATGTGAATGATACCGCCTGCATGAAAAGCAAAAAAACCTAATACCCAGCCAATAATTAGAATAACGGCAATGATATACAGTAAGTTTCCCATGATAAAAAATTTTAAAAATGATTAATAATGCTTTCGGCTAGTATAATATAATAATCTTGCCACGCTATAAAAGTATTTGAAGAAACCGACGCTTTTCATATCATAGATAATATTTAACTCCAAGAGGAAAACTTTTCAGGCCTCCCTTTTAGCTTAATATTAGGCGATCACATCCTTTCTGTTTTAAGAATGTAAATAATTCATCGTAAATACATAATTTCTCCAGTGCCAGATATATACTTATATGTTGTGGCGCGAGAAGCTACATCTGTTTTTAAAAAATTTGTCTATTCGATAGCCTGACAATAGAAATCCTTGTTGCCTTTTCCCCTTCTAACCCTTACCTTTGCCGCCGTTTATAAGTACTAATTATAACTAAGTTTAAAAGAACTTACCCGTATGAGTGGCCAATTAAAAGAGGTTCGTAACAGGATTAAAAGCGTACAAAGTACTCAGCAGATTACCAAAGCGATGAAAATGGTGAGTGCAGCCAAGCTGCGCCGTGCACAGGATGCTATTGTACAAATGCGTCCTTATGCTCAAAAGCTGCAGGAAATGCTTAGCAACATTGTAAGCAATGCTGACGGTGAAGCTGGCGGAAGCTTAGCTACCGACAGGGGAAACGAACGTGTTCTTTTTATTGTAATCACCAGCGACCGTGGCCTGGCAGGCGGCTATAATGCCAACATTGTTAAACTTGCAAAAGAAACAATTACCACCAAATACAAAAGCCAAAGCCAAAAAGGAAATGTTACCATCTGGAACATCGGTAAAAAAGGCTACGAAAGTTTAAGCAAGGCTAATTATAAAACCAATGCCGATTTTAAAGACGTCTTTTTAAGTTTGAGTTTCGGGAATGTACAAGCAGCAGCTCAGGCGGCTGTAAGGGCTTACGAAAACAAAGAATTTGATGTAGTTGAACTGGTTTACAGCGAATTTAAAAATGCGGCTACGCAACGTTTTGTTGTAGAAAGGTTTTTACCCATTCCTAAAGTTGAAAAAAAGGAAGGCGTAAAAAAAGCCGACTTTATTTTTGAGCCTGCAAAAGACCAACTGCTTGCCGAGCTGATGCCTAAAATTTTAAACACCCAACTGTTTAAAGCCGTATTAGATGCGCACGCCAGCGAACACGGTGCCCGAATGACAGCAATGGACAAAGCCAGCGAAAACGCCAACGAGTTATTAAAGGGTTTGAAAATTTCTTATAACCGTGCCCGCCAGGCAGCCATTACAACCGAGCTTACAGAGATTGTAAGTGGAGCGGCAGCATTGCAGGGGTAGGATATTAGTCAATGAGTCATTAAGTCAGTAAGTCATTTAGTATAAAACATAATATGATCAAGCTAAGTGAATTGGAAGTATATAAAGTGTTTATGGAAATTGGAGAAATTGTTTGGCGAGTTGTTGAAAAATGGGACTTTTTTCAAAAGGATACTTTAGGAAAACAATTTACAAGAGCAGCCGACTCCATAGCTTTTAATATTAGTGAAGGGTACGGCAGATACCATTATGCACAGAGTAGAAACTTTTGTTATTATAGCAGAGGTTCGGCATACGAAACTGCAACAGCAATAACTAAAGCAAAAAGAAGGAAGTTACTTTCAGATGAAGATTATTCTCTTTTAAAGGAAAAGTTGTCCTATTACTACAAATTAATAAACCCCTTTATAAAGTCAATTGGTAAAGACAAAGGAAAGGATGACTCTCTTGAGTTGAATGAACCTCTTCCTTAATGACTTACTGACTCAATGACTTACTGACTTTACAAATGCAACTTTCCACCATCATCCCTCATATAGAAGCTTTGATCTTTGCCAGCGATAAACCGCTTACGGCATTAGATATTGTTGAGCTTATCAACAATGCTTTAGGCTTTATGGAAGAACGCATTTCTCTCGACCAGGTAGAATCTGCAATGGAGGGCATACGCGAAAAATATAATGCAGAGTTTTATCCTTTTGAAGTTCGGGAGAGCGGCGGCGGCTTTCAGTTTCTTACCAAAAAAGAATTTCATAAAACGGTTGCACAGTTAAATGGCGACAAGTTTTTAAAACGATTATCTAATGCAGCCTTAGAAACCCTGGCCATCATTGCTTATAAACAACCTGTTACAAAAGGCGAAGTGGAAGCTATCCGCGGCGTTAACAGCGACTATTCAATTCAAAAGCTGCTTGAAAAAGAACTGATCGTTATTACAGGAAGAAATGAGGAATTACCCGGTAAACCACTTGTTTACTGTACTTCAAAATCTTTTATGGATTATTTCGGCATCAACTCAACCGACGATTTGCCTAAAATTAAAGAAGTACTTGCCGGCCAGGTTATACAGGGAACGTTGATCACCGATGCAATTAACAAACCTGCAGAAGCAAAAGAAATTTTAGAGACAGATGCTCCTAAAATGATTGTAGCAGATACCGGAGAATTGATGGAACAACCATCACCTGCCGATGCTAAACAGGAAACTGAAAATCCTCAACACGAAGAACCATCTTCAAACACTGATGATGATATTGAAGAAAAGTCGAAATGGGATGAAGGCACTCAAAACGACGACGTGAGTAAATCCTGAGGCTAACAAAAAGAATACACTTCTCCCAGCCCTTATTTATTTTCTTTTAATTTCGCACACTTATGTCTCAGCAACTATCTAAAGAACAATTGATAAGTGTTGCCAACGAGTTTGGAACACCGGTATATGTTTATCATGCAGAAAAAATTGCAGAACAATACAAAAAATTACAAACGGCTTTTTCAAAATGCGATGCAAAGTTTTTCTATGCCTGTAAGTCGCTAACAAATATTAATATTCTAAAATGGATGCGGGAGATCGGCGCTTCGCTTGATTGCGTAAGTATTAACGAAGTTAAGCTTGGTTTAAAAGCCGGCTACGATCCGCATAATATTTTATATACGCCCAATTGCGTTGACCTTGAAGAAATAGAAGCTGCAAAAGATTTAGGCGTTAATCTTAACATTGATAATATTTCAATTCTCGAACAATTCGGAAACAAATACGGAAGCAACTATCCTGTATGCATTCGTTTAAATCCCCATATTATGGCTGGTGGAAATTATAAAATTTCAACCGGGCATGTTGATAGTAAGTTTGGTATTTCCATACACCAGTTGCGGCATATTGAACGGGTAGTTAAAACGACTAAGCTGCATGTTAGTGGTTTGCACATGCATACAGGCAGCGAGATAAAAGACGTAAATGTTTTTTTGCAGGGGCTTGAAGTTATGTTTGAATTGGCAACCCATTTTAACGAGCTTGAATTTATTGATCTTGGCAGCGGTTTTAAAGTTTCATACCAGGCCGAAGATACTGAAACGGATGTAGATCAATTGGGAGCTAAAGTAGCTGAAGCATTTGCGGCATTTGAAAAAGAAACAGGCAAAAAATTTCAGGTTTGGTTTGAGCCGGGGAAATATCTGGTAAGCGAAGCGGGCTATTTTATTGTAAAGGCTAACGTTATCAAGCAAACAACTGCAACGGTTTTTGTTGGTGTAAACAGCGGCTTCAATCACTTGATTCGACCAATGTTTTACGAGTCGTATCACCGCATCGAAAACATAACCAACAGCAAAGGCGCCGAAAGAATTTATACCGTAGTAGGAAATATTTGCGAGACCGACACGTTTGCCTGGGACCGGAAAATTAATGAAGTTCGCGAAGGCGATTACCTTGTATTTTATAATGCCGGCGCTTACGGTTTCGAAATGTCGAGCAACTTCAATTCGCGCTTAAAGCCTGCAGAGGTTTTAGTGAAAGATGGTAAAGCTTATCTCATACGTTCGCGTGATGTGTTTGAAGATCTGTTGCGAAACCAGGTAGAGGTGTTATAGATTTTGAATTTCGCCACCTCTGTTGATTTTGCTGAATAACTCTTTACGATTGCTGCCCTTGAAGCTTTATTTCAAGTTCTTCGCCCGTTAATGCAAAGTATAAATTTTGCAGTTGATGCAAACTGGTTAAAGGCAAATCAAAAATTGTAGTATTGAGTTTAGTTACCAAAACTCTTTGAAAATGTTCTCCATTGTGCTTTAATTGAAGATCACCTTTCTCAAAATATTTAGCAGCCAACAGTCCACCTTTTTCTGTAAATCCCGCCCGCTCTAATATTTCAGCAGTTAGTATTATAGGTTCAAGTTCTGCTAATGGCTTGTCACGCATTCCCATTTTAGCTACATCATCTTCAAACGGCTCAACCCTGTTTTCGATGTTGGGAAAAACATACATTACTTTATCCTGCATTATAGAAAATACCTCAATCTGCATGGGCGACAATGTAATATTGGGGTTAATTAGCCTCGGGTTCCAAACAATTAAATTGCCTATTCGTAGTTCCCTCGCTTGTATCATTAGTTGAAGTTTTAAACGTTAAGCAGAAGCGCTATTTAAGTAATTGTTTGAACCTTTTTAGATCAGCCATTTCTACAGGCGAAAGCAATTCGTTGTTCTCATATTTCGATTTAAGAAACAACACTCTTTTATGTTGCGGGTATTTCTCTAAAATCTCCTCTATCATTTTGCCGGTACTTTCTTCTTTCTCGTACAGGGGTTTGGGTGGTGGCGCATCGGATTTATACCGTGTTGGCATTTTATTTATGAGAGCTTCTAATGTGGCAAGCTTGCCGGGTAATATGTCTTTTATCTGAGAGGCTTTGCTATATAATCCCTGCAATTGTTTTTTGCTAAGACTTCCGCGTTCGCGGTATTGCTTGTATAAACTTATCACAAAAGCAGATACCGGATAAGCTAATATGCATTCTTCCAGCACCTCATTAATAATATCTATGTTGGGCTTTTTTGGATACAACTGGTTGAAGGTTTAAGGTGTAAGGTTTAAGGTATTGGGAATACGATGTATTGAAAATTGAGTGTTAATTATTGAGTGTTATAAAAAGGTGTAAGAGCAAATATTCTTGATAGAGGTAATTAAAATTATATTACGCAATCAACTACAAACTCCAAACTACAAACTCCAAACTACAAACTACAAACTACAAACTACAAACTCCTATCCTTCCACCGCTTCGTAAGTTCCATCGCTGGTGGCTACTTCATATACCTCAGCGTCAATATTAAATTGTTGTTTATATGCCTTTGTAATTTGTTCTGCCACCTGTGCCCACTCTTGTTTTTTTACAAGGTTAATGGTGCATCCGCCAAAGCCGCCCCCCATAACACGACTTCCAATTATCGAGGGATGACCTTTAGCTATATCTACCAAAAAATCCAGTTCAGGACAGCTAACTTCGTATAACTGGCTAAGACCGTCATGTGTTTGAAACATTAGTTTGCCAAACTCCTCCAATTGATTATTCTCTAAATGCTCACCTGCTTTTTGTGTTCGTTCAATTTCCTGCGTTACAAATAAAGATCGCTGATAAACTTTCTCATCCATCTTATCTTTTACCTGTTCAACATCCTGCGGTTGTACATCCTGCCACGATGTTATGGTTCTGTCAACATTCATTTGAATGATCTTAAATCCTTCCTGGCACTGTTGCCTGCGAATATTGTATTCGCCGCTTGCAAGTGAGTGGTTAACTTTTGTATTGATAAGTACCAGAGAATATTCGTGTAACTGCAATGGAAAATAGCGGTGCTCCAGCGTTAAACAATTTAATAAAAGTACATGATCACGTTTTCCCATCGAGCTTGCATATTGATCCATGATGCCACATTTTACACCGGGATAAGTGTGTTCAGCTTTTTGTGCCATCAATGCAATATCGAGCCGCGAAAGCTTGAACTGAAAAATTTCATTTAGCGCAAACAGCAATCCACACTCAACTGCTGCTGATGACGAAAGCCCGGCTCCTATAGGCAGGTTGCCGCCAAATACACAATCAAAGCCCTGCAGAGGTAAATTCTTTTGTATCACCTGGTCAACCACGCCTAATACATAATTTCTCCAGCCCCGGTTTTTTTGCACTTCAAACCTGCTTACCGAATAATCTTCCTGCTCATCAAAGCTGTAGAAGTTTAACACATCGGAGTTGTTGGGAGCAACGGCAAACCAAATGCCTTTATCAATTGCTGCCGGCATTACAAATCCGTCGTTATAATCTACGTGTTCGCCAATCAGGTTAATTCTTCCGGGTGAGAAAAATACACGCGGGGCTGTTCCAAATTTTTCAGCAAACTTTAAAATTATATCTCGAGACAGCATAGCAATGTTATAAAAGGTGAATTACAAATTTAGTTGTAAAAGAAGCAGATTCTTCAGGTTCAAGTACCTTAAGCCCAATGCCGTTATTAAAAGCATCCGGTGCAGCGCTCAAATTTTCGATAGCAATACTTTTACGATGAATGGGCGTAAAAATCTGAAGATAAGGATAAGAAGTTGAAGGATATATCTCGATCTGTATTTTCTTTTCGGGATTTCGAAACACACACAAAGGCTGGCATTCGGCAAAGTTTACAGTAAAGCAATTGTCTAAAGAAGTTGTTTCAATGTTTTTTATTGAACCAAATTCCTGGTACGGAATCAGGTTGTTTGTTGGTACCAGATCTTCATCAAACTCAAGCATTTCTTTACTTTGAAATTCGAGCTGGCATTCATCAATTGTATCACCTAAAGTAAAGTAAGGATGCCAGCCATCGGCCACCGGCAGAAGCCGTTCATCTATGTTGGTAATAGTAGTGGTTATGGTAAGTGAGTTATTTGCAGTTAGCTTATATTCAACCCCGCACCTGTAACAAAAAGGGTAGCCTTCGCTATCGTTCTCATAAACATATTGCAGTTTAACCGAAGCCTCATTTTCGTTACTGGTTTGTTCAACAACCGAAAAAACTGCATCGAAAATTAAACCATGAATAGCGCTTGAACCCTTTGAGAATTTAGTGAGATAATAATTGTTCTCACCAAAGTGATAACGGGCATTTTTAACCCTGCACGCGAATGGCGAAAGCTTTGAACTTTTGAAAGATGCTGTCATTGAGTTGCGTGCTTCTTCAACTGTAGTGTATCCATCAATTACATTAATCCTTTCCTGGTTAAGAGGCACAGAAAATGAATTTAACACCGCACCAAATGCATATATTTCGGCAATACATCCGCTGGCATTGTCGGTTAAAAATACTTTCGTTAAACCTTCTTCACCTGTTACATTTACCTGGAATGACATCAGTAATTTTTATTAGCGAAAAATACTACTTTTTAATGCTTTGGCAACAGTATAACTCCAAATACTATTGCTCTTTTTCATTCATATTTAATTATCCTAAATTTACAATTGATTGTTTGCAGCTTACAGGTCAAGAAATTGAAAGCTGTTAAAAGAAGAGAAGTATGTTTAACACTACAACGCAAAAAGTAAGAATAGTTACTGCAGCATCTTTGTTTGACGGGCACGATGCAGCTATAAATATTATGCGCCGCATTATGCAATCGAAAGGTGCAGAGATCATTCACCTTGGCCATAACCGTAGCGTTGCAGAAATTGTAGAATGTGCTATTGAAGAAGATGTGCAGGGGATTGCAATTACAAGTTATCAGGGCGGCCATGTGGAGTTTTTTAAATACATGAAAGACCTGCTCGATGAAAATGGCTGCAACCATATCAGGATTTTTGGCGGCGGCGGCGGCACAATCCATCCCGAAGAAATAAAGGAATTACATAATTACGGAATTACAAGAATATATAGTCCTGATGATGGAAGGCACATGGGGCTTGAAGGGATGATTGAGGATGTAATAAATAAATGTAGCCCCCTCCCGGCCTCCCCCGGTGGGGGAGGTGACTTGAGGGAGTCTGACTTTTGGCTGGCCCCTAAAAAATGGAATGGGAAGTTGCCTTTGAACGAGGTTAAGGATATAAGAAGAATTGCACGAGCAATAACATTAGCTGAATATGGTATTAAAGATAATAAAGATGCAAGTAATTATGATGGCAACTCAATTACTGTAAGTCAGTTTAATGCTGATCCTATGCTTTATGGAAAACTTAAGGAGTTTGCATTAACGCATAGACAAAATGCTACAGAGGCTGAGCAAATTTTATGGAAAGAATTAAGAGGTAAAACGGAGGGCTATAAATTTAGAAGGCAACATATTGCAGGACCTTTTATTACAGATCTTATTTGTTTACAAAAGGGGCTTGTGGTAGAAATAGATGGCGGTTATCATCAATTGCCTGAAATGATAATTAGTGATGAACAACGAACAAAGGAACTTAACAAATTAGGTTTTGAAGTTGTGAGATTTACCAATAATGAAGTGATATATGAACTGCCGCAAGTAATTAATAAAATTCATACTACCTTAAAAAATTTACCAGATAAAAAACTACAAGAAACTACTCAACAGTTGTCTTCCTCCTCCCCCACCGGGGGAGGTCGGGGGGGGGCCGTTTTGGGCATAACAGGCACCGGCGGCGCCGGTAAATCTTCGGTAACCGATGAAATAGTCCGTCGTTTTTTACAAACTTACACCGGTAAAACTATTGCCGTTATTTCTGTTGATCCCTCAAAGAAAAAAACAGGAGGCGCTTTGCTTGGCGATAGAATTCGTATGAACTCTATTCATAACGGTCGTGCTTATATGCGCAGCCTTGCAACACGCCAAAGTGATAAAGCATTAAGCAATCATGTACAGGATGCTATTGATATTTGCCGCGCTGCATCTTATGATCTTATTATTTTAGAAAGTGCCGGTGTGGGGCAAAGCGATGCGTCCATCTTAGATTTTTGCGATGTAAGCATGTATGTAATGACACCCGAATATGGAGCCGCATCACAGCTCGAAAAGATAAACATGCTCGATTATGCAGATGTAGTTTGCATAAACAAGTTTGATAAAGCCGGCGCCTTAGATGCGTTGCACGATGTACGCAAACAATACAAGCGAAACCATAGTTTATGGACAGCCAAAGATGACGAGTTACCAATAATAGGAACCACTGCTGCAAAGTTTAACGATGAGGGAGTGAATAAACTTTTTTTTGAATTAATGAAGGCAGTTGAACGCAAAACAAACATTCGCTTTAGCGAAAAAGAAATAGTTGAAATTGAAGCAGAACATTCTGTTCGTGGTTTAATTATTCCGCCTAACCGGGTTCGTTATCTTTCAGAGATTTCTGATGAAGTACGCCGTTATAATTTGTTTGCACGTGAACAGGCCGCAATTGCAACTAAACTATATCAAATTAACGGAACAATCGACTCATTAAAAGCTCATCAAAAAGTCTCCCCCACCGGGGGAGATTTAGAGGGGGCTTTACAGCAGTTGAAAACCAATTACGAAGAAAAGCTATTTCCCCAAAGTAAAAGGCTGATTGAAAATTGGGACTACATAAAAGAACTCTATCAAAAAGAGTTTTTTGAATATGATGTTCGTGGAAAGATTATAAAGCAGCCTTTATTTAGTACGAGCTTAAGCGGAACAAAGATTCCTAAAATTGCTGTGCCTAAGTTTAAAGACTGGGGAGATGTTTTGCAATGGCGTTTACAGGAAAATTTTCCGGGCGAGTTTCCTTATACTGCCGGTGTATTTCCGATAAAGCGTGCCGAAGAAGACCCTACCCGAATGTTTGCAGGCGAAGGTGGACCGGAGCGTACAAACAAGCGTTTTCATTATGTATCGTTAGGGCAACCGGCAAAGCGTTTATCAACTGCATTTGACAGTGTCACATTATATGGCGAAGACCCTGCTGTTCGTCCTGATATTTATGGTAAGATCGGTAACAGCGGCGTTAGCATTGCAACAGTTGATGATGCTAAAAAACTTTATAGCGGTTTCGATCTCTGCGATGCCAAAACTTCTGTCAGCATGACCATCAATGGTCCTGCACCAATGCTTCTTGCTTTCTTTATGAATGCTGCAATTGACCAGCAATGCGAGAAATGGATAACTGAGAACGATAAGTGGGACGAGGTTTTGAAAATGCAAAATGCAAAATTTAAAATTCAAAATAAGCCTTGCTATTATAATCCTTCTTCACCGGAAAGATTGCCGGAAGGGAACACAGGACTTGGGTTGAAATTATTAGGTTTATCGGGAGATGAAGTATTACCTGCAGAAGTTTACCAGCATATAAAAGCGCAGGCATTATCATCTGTTCGGGGTACTGTTCAGGCAGACATTTTAAAAGAAGACCAGGCGCAAAATACATGTATCTTCAGCACCGAGTTTGCCCTTAAATTAATGGGTGATGTACAGGAGTATTTTATAAACAACAAAGTCAGAAATTTTTATAGCGTCAGCATCAGCGGTTATCATATTGCCGAAGCGGGTGCAAACCCGGTAACGCAACTTGCATTCACGTTATCTAATGGCTTTACTTATGTTGAATATTATTTAAGTCGTGGAATGAACATTGATGATTTTGCTCCCAACCTGTCTTTCTTCTTTAGCAATGGAATGGATGCGGAATATAGTGTGATTGGTCGTGTAGCAAGAAGGATTTGGGCGAAAGCGATGAGGGATAAATACAATGCAAACGAACGCAGCCAAAAGCTGAAATACCATATCCAAACCAGCGGCAGAAGTTTGCATGCACAGGAAATTGATTTCAATGATATTCGTACTACGCTTCAGGCTTTGTATGCAATTTACGATAACTGCAACAGCCTTCACACCAATGCTTATGACGAAGCGATAACCACGCCAACAGAGGAAAGTGTGCGCAGGGCAATGGCTATCCAGTTAATCATTAACCGCGAATTAGGAACAGCTAAAAACGAAAATCCTAACCAGGGTAGCTTTTTAGTTGAAGAGTTAACCGACCTGGTTGAAGAAGCAGTTCTATTGGAGTTTGACAGAATTAATGAGCGCGGCGGGGTATTGGGCGCAATGGAAAGAATGTATCAGCGAAATAAGATACAGGAAGAAAGCCTGCATTACGAACACTTAAAACATACAGGTGAACTGCCATTGATTGGCGTAAATACTTTTCTTAATAAAAAAGGCAGCCCGACTATTTTACCCTCCGAAGTTATTCGGAGCACTACAGAAGAAAAAGAACAGCAAATTCAAAATCTGAATGCCTTCCACAACCGCAACCAGGAAAAAAGCGCTGATGCATTAAAGCGTTTAAAAGAAGCCGCTATTAATAATACCAACCTTTTTGCTGAACTGATGGAGACGGTTAAGTATTGCTCGCTTGGACAAATCACTCATGCATTGTATGAAGTTGGCGGGCAGTATAGAAGAAGCATGTAAAGACATTGAGTCGTCAGGTCAATAAGTCATAGAGTTAATAACTCACACTATTATCACTTAAAAGAAAACTGAATTACCAAATAAAACTTTGCTGAAAAGGGGAAGTGCTATTTTTAGATTTTGAAAAGAATAACACAACCATGAATGCATTATTTGACGAATCGGTAACCAACTGGGTTTTGGTTGCATTGGCGGCTTTTATTATCGGTCTTTCAAAAGCTGGTATAAAAGGGATTGAGATGATGAATGTAACCCTCATGGCTATTGTTTTTGGCGGTAAGGCATCTACCGGCGTTGTATTGCCTTTGCTTTGTTTTGCAGATGTAATGGCGGTAAAATATTATCATCGCCATGCGCAGTGGAACCACTTTTGGAAACTGTTGCCCTGGATGATGGCAGGTATTCTTATTGGCGTTTTTGTTGGTAAAGACCTTGATGAAACCTATTTCAGAAAGATCATGGCTTTTATCATTATTGGAACTGTTGCCATAATGCTCCTGCTCGAAACGGGTAAGAAAATCGTTCTTCCTTCCAATAAATTGTTTGTGGCAGGTATGGGGCTAACATCAGGTTTTGCAACTATGCTTGGTAATCTTGCAGGGGCTTTTTCTAATATTTATTTCCTTGCAATGCGTATGCTTAAGAATGATTTTATCGGCACGGCAGCATGGGTTTTTTTGGTGATCAACTTTTTTAAATTGCCTTTCCAAATTATTTACTGGAAGAATATTACAACGGCTTCACTTAAAATAGACCTCTTTTTGTTACCCATATTAATTATTGGTTTTTGGGCCGGCATTAAGATAGTTGCTAAAATAAAAGATGACAGTTACCGTAAAATAGTGTTCGTATTAACACTTGTTGGTGCGGTATTTATTTTCTTTAAGAGGTAACAGCTAAATACTCCTTCCGGGAACATTAAATAACTTTCAATCCTTGCAAACTTTCAATAATCCTATCATAAGTTTCTTCATCACTCAACTCTTCAGGTACAAACTTTTGGGCGATCAGTGCTTCATATAATTCAATATATCTTTTGCTGATCGTCTCGACCCAATCATCACTCATTTGCGGAACCGTTTGTCCTTCCTTGCCCATAAAATCATTTGCTATCAGCCATTCGCGCACAAACTCTTTGCTTAGTTGTTTTTGAGGTTCATTGTTTTTTAGTCGTTCTTCAAATCCATCTGCATAAAAGTAGCGTGATGAATCAGGCGTATGTATTTCATCCATCAAATAAATTTCATCACCAATTTTTCCAAACTCATATTTTGTATCAACCAGTATCAATCCTCTTTTTGCGGCTACTTGTTTTCCTCTTGCAAATAAGGCAAGCGTATATCTTTCAAGTATAGCATAATCATGTTCGCTTACAATTTCCCTGTCAATAATTTCTTCCTTCGAAATGTCTTCATCATGTCCAACCTCGGCTTTAGTGCTTGGGGTAATTATGGGATTATTGAAGTATTCATTTTCTATCAGGCCTTCTGGTAAGGCTACTCCGCATAATTGTCTTTTGCCACTTTTGTATGTTCGCCATGCATGCCCGGTTAAGTTTCCGCGAACAACCATTTCAACTTTAAAAGGCTCACATCTTTTGCCTATCGCTGTATTGGGTGCAGGCGTTGTTACCAGCCAGTTGGGGCAAATATCTTTTGTTTTATCAAGCATGTATGCAGCAAGTTGATTCAATACTTGTCCTTTATATGGAATGGGTTTGGGAAGGATAACATCAAAAGCTGAGATGCGGTTGGTGGCAATCATTACCAGCCAATTATTATTTATCGTATAAACGTCTCTAACCTTGCCGCTGTAAAAATTAGTTTGATTTGGAAATGAAAAACTTGACATGCGCCAAAAATAGAAAACAAGTTGATTAATGTGGACAATTGTTGACATCAATAAAAACTTATTTGCATCATTTGCACAAACAAAATTTTGAATCGATATTTAGTATTATTACTTTGGTAGTATAAACTTAAAACCTGCTATATGAAAAAAAGCTACAGCTATTTTGTGTGGATGTTAGTGTGTTGCCTGTTTTCGCTTATTACTTCTGCCCAAACCAATGTTACTATCACTGGTAATGTTAGGGGCACAACTTCTAATGAAGCCGTACCGGCAGTTTCGGTTCTGATTAAAGGCACCGGCGAAGGAACTTATACCGATGAGAGAGGGAACTTTAAAATTACTACAGCTAAAAGATTACCTGTTACTTTAGTGTTTTCTTCAATAGGTTATGCTGCACAAGAGGTTGTGGTAACCAGCGCCGCTCAACCTGTAAATGTTGCTTTTGTAGAAGTTCTTGGATTGGGGCAGGAGGTAGTTGTATCTGCTACACGTACACCACAACGTATTTTAGAATCACCTGTTTCTATCGAAAGAATGAGCGCAGCCAATATTGCCAATGCTGCTGTGCCCGATTATTATGAAGGGTTGAGGAATTTGAAAGGCGTTGATCTTACCACATCGAGCCTTACTTTTAAAACCGTTAGCACCCGCGGGTTTAACGGAAGTGGCAACCTTCGTTTTAATCAGTTGATAGATGGAATGGATAACCAGGCGCCCGGCTTAAACTTTTCTGTAGGCAGTATTGTTGGCCCTACAGAATTAGATATTGATAACGTTGAATTACTCCCAGGCGCATCGTCTGCTTTATACGGCTCGGGAGGTATGAACGGCACTATGCTTATCAGCAGTAAAAATCCTTTTAAGTATCAGGGATTAAGTGTTCAGGTTAAGCAAGGCGTTAATCATATAAGCGATCCTTTGCACAGTGCCGCTCCTTATTACGACGTGGCTTTACGTTATGGTAAAGCCATTAGCGACAAGTTTGCTTTTAAAATTTCAGGACAATATATAAAAGCTGAGGATTGGCACGCCAACGATACAAGCAATCTTTTGCGAACCAATGTATTTAGCAAGGTAAAGCCCGGAACAAGGCAAACCGATCCCAACTATGATGGTATAAATGTATTTGGAGACGAGGCAAGCACCAGCATGAATAGCATTGCACAGGCAGTAAGAGCACAGGTAACCGGAATTGGCGGAGGCCCTGCTTTAACTGTATTGTCTGGTATGATTGCAGCAGGATTAAACCCTCAACAAATAGCAGCGGCATTTGCCGGTAATCCGGCTTTAGCTCCTTTAGCTTCCTATTTACCTTTTTTAATTCCTACAAGTCCTGGTGCCTCAAATCCTTATGCTAATATTTATGGATCTCAGTTTGTAAGCCGTACAGGTTACAACGAAAGCGATCTTGTAGATTATAGCGCATATAATTTAAAGTTAACTGGAGGTTTGTATTACAAAATTGCCGGTAATGTTGAGGCTTCTTTAATTGGAAACTGGGGTACAGGTACAACCGTTTATACAGGTGCCGACCGCTATTCTTTAAAGAATTTAAAAATGGGTCAATATAAAGCAGAGGTTAGAGGAGAAAAATGGTTCTTAAGAGCTTATACAACACAGGAAAACTCAGGCGATTCTTATACTGCAACAACAGCAGCTTTATTTATTAATAATGTATGGAAAACTAATCAGAACTGGTTTTCGCAATATACCGGTAACTATGGCGGGGCAAGACTGCAAGGCTTTTCTGATGCACAAGCTCATGTTGTGGCAAGAAATGCAGCAGACCTGGGAAGATTATTACCAGGCACAGATGCATTTAAAACTGCTTTTGATAACGCTGTTAATACTTCAATAAAAAATGGAGGGGCAAGGTTTGATGACCGCACAAACCTGTATCATTTAGAAGGTCAATACAACTTAAGCAATTATATTAAAGTAGTTGATGTTTTGGTTGGCGCAAGTTACCGCATCTATCACCTTAATTCTCACGGTACAATATTCGTTGATACTACCGGTCCTATAAATATTAGTGAAGCTGGCGCTTATGTTCAATTGCAAAAGAGTCTATTGGATAATGTGCTTACACTAACAGGTTCATTACGGTATGATAAACACGTAAATTTTAAAGGAAGGGTAACACCACGGGCTACAGCTTTAATTAAAGTAGCACCCAATAATAATATACGTTTATCTTTTCAAACAGCTTATCGTTTTCCAACCGCACAGGATCAATATATAAACTTAGCTGCCGGTGGTGGCACCCGGCTTATTGGAGGGTTACCGCAATTTAATACCTACTTTGGCTTTAATACAAACCCTTCTTATACATCAGAAAGTATTGTGGCTTACAGAAACTCTTTGGCTACCGCACCTAACCCTGGCTTGTTGCAAAAGGCCCAGTTTGAAACTGTAAAGCCGGAAACGATGAATTCTTATGAAATCGGCTACAGAGGCTTGGTAACAAGTAAACTATTAATTGATGTATATGGTTATTACAGTCAGTACAAAGATTTTATAGGCAGAGTTGCCGTGGGAAGAGGTACAAGCGGCGATCCTGCTAAAGCGCCTGTTGATCTTGCGAGCCCGTTTACAACTAATAATTATTCATTCGTATTAAATACCAGTAACAATGTTAATTCAATAGGCTGGGGAGCAAGCGTGCAATACGAACTTGGAAAAGGATATATGACTAATCTAAATGTTTCGGGCGATCAGTTGCAAAATGTACCTGCAAATTATTTTACTCAGTTTAATACCCCAAAGTACCGTTATAATGTTGGTGTTAGTAATAATAACGTAGGTAGAAACATTGGCTTTAATATAATGTGGAGATGGCAGGATAAAGTTAACTGGGAAGGTACTTTTGCAGCCGGAGAAATTCCTGCTTTCGGCACTTTGGATGCACAGTTAGGCTATAAGCTTCCTTCAATAAAAACTTCAATTAAAGTGGGCGGCTCTAATATTCTTAATAAATATTATCAGAGTGCTTTTGGAAACCCAAGAATAGGTGCAATCTATTATGTAAGCCTGGGCTATAATCTCTTTTAATTTTTTAAATTTATTTCCGGTAAAAAATCCTCCTCACCAAGGAGGATTTTTTTATCTCCTTTAGTAATAAAAATTGAATTACTAAATTTGTATTCAATTTTATATGTCAGGTGTAGTAAAAATATTACCTCATTATACTTACGATGATTGGATACATTGGGAAGGACAATGGGAATTAATTGATGGAATTCCGTATGCAATGAGTCCTTTGCCTGTTCCAAAGCATCAACGAATAAGTGCTGCTTTAACTTCAGAATTTCATGCTGCTTTAAGGAACTGTAAAAAGTGTACAGTTTATCAGCCTCTTGATTATAAAATAGCGGATGATGTAATTATACAGCCTGACGTGTTGATTGTTTGTAATAAAATAGAAAAAAAATTTCTTGATTTTCCTCCCTCATTAGTTGTTGAAATTTTATCTCCTTCAACAGCATTGAAAGACAGACACAGCAAATATGAGATTTACGAGCAGCAACAAATAAGATACTATTTGATTATTTCGCCTGATACCGAGGAGGTGGAGGTTTACGAATACTTTAAAGATGGTTATCAATTAAAGGAAAAAGGTAAAAGCTTCAGTTATACTTTCTCCTTTCCACATAATTGTATTGCTGATATTAATTTTAATGAAATATGGTAAAACAAAAGCCCTCGTAGCGAGGGCGGAGGGATTTAATAATTAAAGCAGGTGAACCTGCAAAAGGCATTATACCTACAAGCCCAAAATATAAGCAAACACCAAAGGCGCAACAATGGTGGCATCGCTTTCAATAATAAACTTAGGGGTATGAATATCTAATTTGCCCCACGTAATTTTTTCGTTGGGAACCGCTCCTGAATAAGAACCATACGATGTTGTACTGTCGCTGATCTGGCAGAAATAACTCCAGAAGGGGATCTCATGCATCTGCAGATCCTGGTACAACATTGGCACCACACAAATAGGAAAATCGCCTGCAATACCCCCACCGATCTGAAAGAAGCCAATCCCTTTTCCCGAACTGTTATGCTTGTACCAGTCGCTCAACCAAACCATATAATCAATGCCGCTTTTCATCGTGGTGGTTTTCAGTTCGCCTTTAATACAATAGCTCGCAAAAATGTTTCCCATTGTGCTGTCTTCCCAACCGGGCACAATGATGGGAAGATTTTTTTCTGCGGCAGCTATCATCCAGCTATGCTCAACAGGAATTTCGTAATGCTCCTTCATCACACCGCTCAATAGAAGCTTGTACATATATTCGTGCGGAAAATAGCGCTTGCCTTTATCTTCTGCTTCCTTCCAAATTTTATGAATGTGCTTTTGAATGCGGCGAAAAGCTTCCTCTTCAGGAATGCAGGTATCGGTAACGCGGTTATAACCGCTCTCTAAAAGTTCCCATTCTTCTTTAGGTCCTAATTCGCGGTAATTAGGAACTCTTTTATAATGAGTATGAGCTACAAGGTTCATGATATCTTCTTCGAGATTAGCGCCTGTGCAACTAATGATCTGCACTTTGTCCTGGCGTATCATTTCTGCCAGAGAGATACCTAATTCTGCGGTGCTCATTGCCCCTGCAAGTGTAATCATCATCTTTCCGCCTTCCATTAAATGTGCTTCATATCCTTTGGCTGCATCAACCAAAGCTGCTGAATTAAAATGGCGATAGTGATGCTGTATAAATTGAGAAACGGGGCCTTTGGTCATAGTTTTTATTTGGGGAGCAAAAGTAAAACATTGCGAAGCAACGATGGTTAACATCTTGAAAAATAAAAAAGCCTCCTTTCTGCGGAGGCTCTCGCTGTTAACCCTGGGATGCAGTTAGTTTTTGCGCTCTTTTTTAAATTCAGAAACTGAGTTACTGTCACTCACTTTAAGTATAACAGATTCTTTTTCTTTTTCTGCTGAGATGTAATAAGCAGCTTCATCAACACCTTCAAAATGGATGACTTCTTTTATGGTATAACCATCGTATTTATTTGCCAGCACCCTTTTTGCAGATACCGGTAATTTCTCGAGAGAAATATTTTTGCTTGTTCCAATCAAGTCTCCATGCAAATCGTAGAACGCCTCCCTTTTTTCTCCGTTTAAATCAAAGGAAGCTTTTGCAAAATTACTTCTGATAGTCCAACTTACATTTTCTGCGTTTATAAACTCTATTTCAAAATTTCTTACTGCACGAACATTTTTTGCATTTACTTCTTTTGCTAAAGCGCCTGCAGTAACTGTGATTGTTAATAAGGCGGCAAGGAATACTTTTCTCATAATGTAATTTTTAGTTGTTATTAAATGATGTCGTTTTATTTTTTTGATTGACCATTCAAAAGTATAAGGGAGTAAACAGGTGTACAATGCAATTGTGATAAAAGAAAGTCTTCGTAGATGTGATTGTGATGGGCGGCAAAAGTGGTTGAGATATAACGTTCTGATACAATAATCAAATGCCGCATCCGCCTGCATTACATCAAATTTATTGATGAAGGATTAAAAGAAGTTAATGAAGGATAAATTGTAAAGATGCTTTTGAGAATCTTACAAGTGGTAATTTTGTTTATTGCATAGGGGGCAAAAGCGATATATATATTTGCAATTCCTTTTTATTTATTCTATGAAGATATAAGTCAGGCTTTCTGGAAAAATTTGGAGCATCACTGGTAGTTTTCCATATAAAATATTTTATGCCAGCAGTACTATTCCTATTAAAATAATTGCAGTAATTCACACTTCAAATTCTTCGCTCTACCTTAAAAGAAGATTAAAATAATACCGCAGTTGTGCGCTTCATTTATTATTTTGCCGGTATTATTCTAACGCATGAAACTGTTGAGTCCTGCTTTTTCACGGCTTGCAAGGTTACGACTTTGGCGAATTGAACATTGGATAAATAATCCTATCGAAGCTCAACGTGAAATTCTGCAGCACCTTGTAACCTCTGCACAATACACAGAATTTGGCAGGAAGTATGGCTTCAGCAATCTTTTCACCATCAAAAGTTTTAAGCACGCCGTTCCAATTCAGGAGTACGACGACATTAAGCCTTATGTTGAACGTATAATGAATGGCGAGCAAAATCTTCTTTGGAATACACCGATAACATGGTTTGCCAAAAGCAGCGGCACTACCAGCGATAAAAGCAAGTTCATTCCCATTTCGGATGAAAGTTTAGAAGAATGTCATTTTCAGGGAACAAAGGATGTGGTTTCATTATATTATAACTTCAATCCGGATAGCGACGTACTTACCGGCAAAGGCCTGGTAATAGGCGGCAGCCACCAGGTAAGTAAAATAAATGAAGAAACCCAGTACGGCGATTTAAGCGCAGTACTCATGCAAAACACGCCCTTTTGGGGCCACTGGCTTCGTACACCCGAATTATCAGTTGCACTTTTAGATGAATGGGAAACTAAAATTGAAAAGCTCGCCGAAACAACCATCCCCGAAAACGTTACCAGCATAAGCGGCGTTCCTACCTGGACGCTTGTTCTTATAAAAAGAATACTCCAAATAACAGGCAAACAAAACCTGAAAGAAGTGTGGCCCAACCTTGAATTATACATACACGGCGGCGTTTCTTTCACACCTTACAAAGAGCAGTTTGAAAAATTGATCGGCGCTGATGTTGCTTATCTCGATTTATATAATGCCAGCGAAGGCTTTTTTGCAGCACAAAACGATCCCAAAGAAGAAGGTATGCTGCTTTTTCTGAACCATGGTATTTTTTACGAATTTCTGCCTGCTGAAGAATACGGAAAAGATAATCCGCAAACCATTGGCCTCGAAGATGTAAAGATTAATAAAAAATATGCATTAGTAATAAGTACGAATGGGGGTTTATGGCGGTATCTTGTTGGCGATACAATTAAATTTACTTCTGTTTATCCTTTTAAAGTAATAGTAAGTGGCCGTATTAAGCACTTTATAAATGCATTTGGCGAAGAGGTTATTGTTGACAACAGCGATAAAGCCATTGCCGCCGCCTGCGAAAAAACCGGCGCTGTCGTAAATGATTATACGGCTGCACCCATTTACTTTAGCGACGAAGGAAATGGTGGCCACGAATGGCTGATAGAATTTGAAAAAGAGCCTGCAGACCTTCGACTATTTACTTACGAATTAGATAATGCCCTCAAAAACGTAAACAGCGATTATGAAGCCAAGCGACATAAAGATATTGCTTTAAAAATGCCCGTGATAAGAGCATTGCGCAAAGGGATTTTTGAAGAATGGCTGCGGAGTAAAGGTAAATTAGGGGGACAGCATAAAGTACCACGCCTGAGTAACGACAGGAAATATATTGAGGAGATATTGGAGATTGCCGAAATTTGATGTATGAAAATCAAAAATCTCCAATTAAAGAATTTTAAACGTTTTACTGACCTGACATTACAGGATATTCCTGAAAATGCAAAGCTTGTATTGCTGATTGGCAGCAATGGAAGCGGTAAGAGCAGTGTGTTTGATGCGCTCAATTATCTATCGAGCTATATAAGCGGAAGTGCAAACTCTGATTTATTTTCTTTTGCCGATCCCGAAAGTTATTATTCTAAAAAATCTACTATAAATAATTTCGAGATAGTTGTTACTCCATACAGTAAACTTCCCATGTATGTAGATAAACATGGTAAAGTAGAAAACCTGGAACCCTTCAAAAAATATTTTTATGGAAGAACAAGTTTCAGACAAATTCCAGTATTAAGGCGAAAATCATTAGGAGCAACTTTTGATATTATCAGAGATTCAGATAAACCTGCTGCCTTTATAGATAGAGATAATAGGTTCGAAAATGATTTAGAGCATTTATTTGGGAGGTTGTTAAAAGAGTTTTTTCGAACTAATGATGATAAATCCGAAATAAAAGAAAAAATTATAAACCCTATAAATGATGCTCTCGAAAGAATTTTCAACAAAGAAAATGGTACCAAATTAAAATTAATTGAAATAATTCCTCCTCTTGAGGGTAAGGTTGCACAAATAAATTTTAAAAAAGGAGAAACTGAATTTCATTATAATCAATTAAGTGCTGGTGAAAAAGAAGTCTTTAATATCTTAATCAATTTTGTTGCACGAGGCGAATATTATACTGATACTATTTTCTTTTTTGATGAAATTGATCTTCATCTTAACACAAAACTTCAATATAATTTTTTAAAAGAAATAGTTGAAAATTGGATCCTGGAAAATTGTCAGTTCTGGACTGCTTCACATTCTCTTGGTTTTATACAATATGCAACAGAAAGTGAAAATGCTGTAATTTTTGATTTTGACGATTATGATTTTGATTATCCAAAAGCCCTATCTCCTGAGCCTAAGGATAATGCTGAAGTATATGAAATTGCTGTAAGTAAAGAGATACTTCCTTCTTTATTTAGAAATTACAAAATATATTGTGTAGAAAATACTGACAGGTATATATATAGTGCATTAAATATTGCAAATACATTATTTGTGCAAGAGAATGGTAAGCAGGGTGTTTATCATAAGGTGAAGAATGGGGAGTTCTATGGCATCATAGATAGAGATTTTCTTTCTGATAATGATATTGAAGAAATTGAAAAGCGCTATTCAACTTTAAAAGTTCTAGAGTATTACTCTATAGAAAATTATCTCTTTCACCCAGATAACTTATTAGAATATTATACTACACACCAGGAAGTGTTTGATAGAAGTGCGCATTTGAATAATTTATCATCGGAAAAAAATAAACTGATCGAAGAACTTATAAGAAAACTTGCAATAACCAGAACTGCTTATCCCTTTTTTAAAGAACCTGAACATAACAATAGTAAAAATCAAAAGAGATTTACTAATTCATCTGAAAATCTTGAACAGGTTGCTGTTATAGAAAAATATTTAAAGAGTGATTTGTTTGCGGATTATTATAAAGTGTTCCCAATGAAAGATTATGGAACTACAATAAAAGAGAGACAAAATCTTTCGAAAGTTGAATTAGCTAAAACTTCGTGGTTCAAAAAACAAATTGAACAGCTATTACTATAACCAATAAAAGGAACAGGTTCGATTCATCATACTCAATTACTATACTTTTGCCCTCTCATAACTAACTTCTAACATGAAATTATTAGAAAACAAAAACGTAATAGTAACCGGCGCAAGCCGTGGCATTGGCGAAGCAGTTGCCCTAAAGCTTGCCGAACACGGCGCTAACATTGCCTTTACCTATGTAAGCAGCGATGATAAAGCAAAAGCACTTGAAGAGCGCCTGCAAAGTTTAGGTATAAAAGCAAAAGCTTATAAAAGCAATGCGGGTATATATGAAGAGTGTGAGGCTATGGTTAATGATGTGATTAAGGAGTTTACCACTATTGATGTTTGCATAAACAATGCGGGCATTAGTAAGGATAACCTGTTACTGCGTATGACACCGGAACAATGGGACGAAGTAATGATGATTAACCTTAAGAGCGTTTTTAACATGACCAAGCAGGTTATTAAACCAATGATGAAAGCAAGGAAGGGAAGCATCATAAATATGAGTTCGATTATTGGTATGCGGGGTAATGCAGGGCAAAGCAGCTATGCAGCATCTAAAGCAGGTATAATTGGGTTTACAAAATCAATGGCACATGAATTAGGGAGCCGTAATATTCGTTGTAATGCAATTGCGCCAGGCTTTGTTGAAACAGACATGACGCATTATTTAAAAGAAGGAGAAGCATCAAAAGCTTTCTTGCAAAAAATTCCGTTAGGCCGTTTTGCCCAGGCTGAAGATATTGCTAATACTGTTTTATACCTCGCAAGCGATATGAGCAGTTACGTTACAGGCCAGGTATTGAGCGTTTGCGGCGGATTAAATATTTAAGGGTTATTTGGGGTCAATAGGTCATTGAGTTAATAAATCAGTAAGTCAATGGGTAAATAAGTCAATAAGATTATTGGTAACTAAGAAAGTCTCTGAGATAGTAGGCAAACCTAACCCTCCTGTGACTTACTGACTGAACTTATTGACTTTCAATTCGCCTGTCCCTTCTCAAGCTTATTTAAAACTTCAATTGCTAACAGGCGGTGTTCCATCGCTTCTTCAATAGTAAATACTGGGGTGTACATTCCTAAGCTGCAGTTTTGTAACAACGAGTTTAGTTGCTGGAAATTGAAGTCGTATTTTAAGCGTTCCTGAATATACTCAGATACATTAGCAGGTGCAATATTATACTTAGCCTGAATGTACAAATTGAGGTTCTTATATAAGTCTTTATAAAAAGCAGAACTGTTGCTATCAGGTTGCAGATCTTTTATTTCATAAATATAGCGCGAAGTGTCAATGGCTTCTTTTGGTTCTTCTTTTGCGGCATTCACGGCATTCGCTTTTGCTTCTTTCGCTTTAGCAACGGCAGGTGCAGATACAGGCTTTGCTTTATGTTTTTGGTTATACCAAACTACTCCTATAGTCATTGCAACAAAGGCAACTCCTAAAATTATGTAGAGCCTGTTTTCAAAATCTTCAGCATCGCTTGTTTTTATAATAGACCGTAAGTTAATTTTGCTGCCTTTTGCTACATGCAACGTTAAGGGTGCCGTAACTTTTGTAATGTATTTATTAGCAGAGGGATCGAAGTAAGTGAAGCTGACCGGAGGAATAGTATAAATCCCTTTTTTATTTACCACAAATGGAAAAGAAAACGCTTTTCGTACCATCAACGGAAAATGAGTTTTATCATCCTGGCCTTGCTCTGCAGGATCAAATGCTTCTATACCTGCAGGCCAGTTTATGACCGGCGCTTTTACCTGCTGCAGATTTCCTTCTCCAATTATTGTAAAAAGCAACTCGTTAGTATTATTTGTTTCTAAGAGTTTATTATCCGTTGAAACCTCTGCATCAAATTTCCCCACCGCACCACTAAAAATGGAAGAACCAACCGAAGGCATTGGCGGCAGTGGTTTAACGTCAACTGTAACGGGGGCATTTTGTAAAGTCACCAATTGTTCTTCAACAGGCAAAGCAGGAGAGTTATAATATAAGTCGCGATAATTTAAACGGCTTGCATCGTAAAAAGCAACCTTATTTTCTACGCTTAACTGTGGCAATACAAGGCTTCCTTCCTGTAAGGGAAACAGTTGAACTTTTCTTATTACATATACATTGTAACTTTTGCCGTTAATCATTTCTCTGCGGGCAACGGGTTCCTCTGTTCCAGTCATTTCAATAACGGTGCATCCATTAAACATCGGTTGTTTTACTACCCGCGATTGAGAGCGAACCCTTGTACATAATTTATAAGATGCAAGTATTGGCTCGCCTACAAAACAACTGCGTTTATTTACATCCAGTTTAATTAAAATATTTCCTTTTATTTTATCTCTTGCATTTTCGCCCTTTTTTAAAAACTGATCGGCAGGTTGCTCTTCACCTAAATGTAGCTGATCGAATGTTGATCCCTTTAAACTATTTTGCGGCGCGGGTTGATTGCCACCTACATGATCTGCATTTTTAACTTCTACCAAAACTGTATTGCTGCGTTGGGGCTTATTGTTTATTAAAGCAGTGGCGCCGGGTATAATTAACTTACCGGTAGCTTTAGGTTGAACCATTATTGAATAAGAAGTTTGTTGCTTTACAAGCTTACCCGTTTGTACAGTGCTGCTGCTGAAGTTAGGCCCCGAAATAAGATTCCAGTTGTTTAAATTAGGAAGAATAAATTGTTCAACACTTGCGTCTTCGGCAAGATATTCTATTTGTAAAACATCTTTTTTGCCGATTGCTTTCGAAGAAACTTTTGTAATGAAAGACTGACCAAAAATCGAATTACAAAATAACAATAAGAGTATGATAGAAAATTTATTCAATACTTATACGAGTTGTTAGGCAAATGTAATATATAGCAAAAAAGGAAAGCCTGTTTAGCAGGTTAACCGGTAGTTAAAAAGTGGTGAGCAGGAGAAAATGGAAGTTATTAGATAGGAGACAAGACAAGACCCCCCGATGAGCAATTGACCTAATAACTATGACCTAATGACTCGATGACTTAATGACCTCCATGGCCATCATTGTGAATTACCGCTTTTTCGCACAAATCATTATTCCCATTGGCGCTTGTTTAAGAGTGTTTGTGTAAGTTTGTTTAAAACCAACCTCATGGCAGGTATTTCTACCATTTTGGATTTTCTTGAGCCTGTTAATTTGTACCAATTATCCGATGATGAAGGTTATAAAGATACACAACTGGGCAAGCATATAGCAGTAAATGAAGAATTTTTTCCTGAAATTGAGCAGGCAGATATAATACTGGTAGGATGCGGGGAAAGCCGGGGATTGATAGCCGGAGGAAACGTAAATGACGCGCCGAATGCAATACGAAAAGAGTTCTATTCATTGTTTCAGTGGCATACCGATGTGCAGGTGGCAGATGTTGGAAATGTAAAGCCAGGCGCTACATTGCAGGATACTTATGGCGCTTTACGATCGGTAGTTAATGAACTTATCGAACATAAAAAGCGGGTGGTAATTTTAGGCGGCAGCCACGATCTTACGCTTGCCCAATACAAAGCTTATGCGCAAAAAGAACAGATAATTGAAGCAACCTGCGTAGATGCAAAGATTGATTTAAATATGGACAGCATACTGCCTGCCGATCATTTTCTAATGGAGATGCTGGTTAGCGAGCCAAACTTTGTAAGGCATTATAACCACATTGGCTTTCAAAGTTATTTTGTACATCCAACTATGCTTGAAACGATTGACAGGCTTCGTTTCGATTGCTACCGTGTAGGCCGCATAAAAGAGAATATTGAAGAGATGGAGCCTGTTATCCGCAATTCAAATTTATTCAGCTTCGATATTTCTGCCATTCAGCATAGTCATGCACCTGCCAACAGGCTTACTCCAAACGGGTTTAATGGAGAAGAAGCATGCACACTTATGCAATATGCAGGCATGAGCGCAAATGTAAATACAATCGGCTTATACGGGTATGTGCCACGCCAGGATGAGCACCATCTTACGGCAAAGCAACTATCGCACATGCTATGGTATTTGATGGACGGAATAAGTAAAGGCAAGCAGGAAGCCTCTTTAGAAAACCGGGATAGCTTCAACGAATTTAAGATGGCTTTTGCCGAAGTGCAAACAACCTTTTTACAAAGCAAAAAAACAAGCCGGTGGTGGATGGAAGCACCCGATGGTAAAATGATTGCATGCAGTCATTTAGATTATTTGTCAGCTTCTTCAAACAACATTCCTGAACGATGGATGAGGGCAGCGGAAAGAAGCAGCCCCTCCTAACCTCCCCGAAGGGGAGGGACAAGCCCCTTGCCCCTAAAGGGGATAATATAAACAAGGTTAAATGAAAAACAGTTTAAAAAATGTTTTCCGCTCGTTCTTAAACCCCTCCTTCGGAGGGGCTTGGGGAGGCCATTTTCTTCTCTGGTTCTTAATCCCCTCCTTTGGAGGGGTTTGGGGAGGCTGCTCGGTCCAAAAGCAAATAGCCAAACAAGCTGAGGCAAGTTTCTTTTCCAATCCTGATTTTGCTCCTGCGCATGTGGGCATTGTTGTTTTCGATCCCGCCAACAATAAGTTTTTATACAGTTACCAGGGCGAAAAATATTTTATACCTGCAAGTAATACCAAATTGTTCTCATTGTATGCAGGCCTTAAGTATTTAGGCGACAGCCTTACCGCAGCCCGTTATAAAATGGAAGATGATGTTTTGATTTTGCAGGCTACCGGCGATCCTACCTTTTTACATCCCGATTTTAAGAACCAGCCTTTATTGAAATTTTTACAACAGGATAAGTTTCAAAAAATAAGCATCAATACAGCTTTTGCCAGCAGGCCTTTAGGCAGCGGCTGGGCGTGGAGCGATTATGCTGAACCGTATATGGCCGAAAGAGACCCTTTTCCTATGTATGGCAATGTACTTACGGTTATTTTTAATGGAGATAGTCTGAAAACCATTCCCCCCATATTAAAGCCGGTAGTAATTGGTATGCCCGAAAAAGACCAACCCTGGGATGTAACGAGAAACCTTGGAGGTCACTTTTTTACTATCGAAAACGGCAAGGGTACTACTGCAAAAGAAAAGACCATAACAATGGCTATGGAAAAGGGAACCTTTGCAGCACGATACCTTGCCGATACACTCCATAAAGAAGTAACAAATGAAGTGACGCCTTTAAGTAAAAATGAAAGTATCGCTATCCATTCTCAGCCTGTTGATTCTTTTTATAAAATGATGATGCACCGGAGCGATAACTTTTTTGCCGAGCAAACTTTGCTAATGGCGAGCAATGAAAAGTTAGGCCAAATGAGCGATATAAAATTGATTGATACCCTGTTGAAAACCGACCTGAAAGATTTGCCGCAAAAACCTAAATGGGTAGATGGTAGCGGCCTTAGCCGTTACAATTTGTTTTCTCCGAAAGATTTTGTGTGGCTGCTTAATAAATTACAAAATGAATTTAGCCTTGAGCGTATAAAGATAATTTTGCCAGGCGCTAATGAAGGAACTTTGGCAGGATTATACAAAGGTTACTCACAACATATTTTCGCCAAAACAGGAAGCCTGAGTAATAACATTGCCTTAAGCGGCTATCTTATAACAAGGCATAATAAAACGCTTCTTTTCTCGGTGTTGGTAAATAATCACCAAACCACGGCGTCTGCCATCCGCAAACAAATTGAAAAATTCCTTACTTCAATTATTGATAAGTATTAAGCGATGAGATGGTAGTTATATTACTACTGAAAACTGTTTGAAATGTCAGTGGCTGCTAAAGTAGAAATTCGAATTTTCTCGCCCATTAAACCTCTCACTGTTTCAGCTATAGCCTGTGCATCATAACCGCATTCTCTATGCAGTTCTTTAGGGCTGCCGTGTTCTACAATATGGTCGGGAATACCTAAAATTTTTACATCCGCTTTATAGCTGTGCTCATTCATAAATTCAAGAACAGCGCTTCCAAAACCACCTACCACTGTTCCGTCTTCAACGGTTACAATTTTATCAAATTTGGTAAACACTTCATGCAACAGTTCTTCATCAATAGGTTTTACAAAACGCATATCATAATGAGCCGGATTTAATCCCTGTGTTTTTAATTCACGAATGGCTGCAGTTGCAAAATTTCCGGGATGACCAAAGGTTAAGATAGCCACATCTTCGCCGTCTTTAATTTTTCGTCCTTTGCCAATGGTAAGTTCTTCAAAAGGCGTTTGCCAGTTTGTAAGAACACCTTCGCCTCTTGGATAACGGATCACAAAAGGAATATCGGTGGTATCAAGCTGGGCAGTGTACATTAAATTTCTAAGCTCCGACTCGTTCATTGGAGCGCTGATAACCATATTAGGAATACACCTGAAATAAGCAATATCATAAGCGCCATGATGGGTTGGGCCATCTTCTCCAACCAATCCTGCACGGTCGAGGCAAAGGATAACAGGCAACTTTTGTATGGCTACATCGTGCACTACCTGATCGAAGGCACGCTGCATAAATGTGGAATAAATATTACAAAACACTTTGAGGCCTTGGGTTGCCATACCTGCACTTAATGTAACCGCATGTTGTTCTGCAATACCCACATCAAAAGCACGGTGCGGCATCTTTTCCATCATGTATTTTAAAGAGCAACCACTGGGCATTGCAGGTGTGATGGCCATTATTTTATCGTTGGCTTCTGCAAGCTCAATTATTGAATAGCCAAAAACATCCTGGTATTTGGGCGGCTGTGGGCCATCAAATTTTTTCTTTACAATTTCACCTGTTATCTTATCAAAAAGTCCCGGGGCATGCCATTTGGTTTGGTCTTTTTCTGCAAGAGAATAACCTTTGCCTTTTACAGTAATGATATGAAGGATTTTTGGTCCGGGTATCTGGCGAAGGTCTTTTAATGTATCAATCAACTTGGTTATGTTATGACCATCAATAGGACCAAAGTACCGAAGCTTAAGAGACTCGAATAAGTTTGCGCTGCTGCTTACCATGCCTTTTAAACTTTCAGCCACCTTGTGAGCCATCGAACGGGTTATGCCTTTGCCTACCGGCAGTTTGCCTAAGGCTTTCCATACATCGTCCTTTAATTTATTGTAAGTGGGCGAAAGCGTAATGTCGGTCAGGTATTCTTTTAAAGCGCCAACATTAGGGTCAATACTCATGCAATTATCATTAAGAATAATAAGCATATCACTGTCAGCAACGCCTGCGTGGTTCATAGCTTCAAAGGCCATCCCCGCAGTCATTGCGCCGTCGCCAATTATGGCTACCGATTTTCTATCCGTTTCGCCTTTGTATTTTGCAGCTATTGCCATGCCTAACGCTGCCGAAATGGAAGTGGAAGAATGTCCAACTCCAAAAGTATCGTATTCGCTTTCGCTTCTTTTAGGAAAGCCGCTAATGCCGTTGTATTTGCGATTGGTATAAAAATTATCCCGCCGGCCTGTTAGTATTTTATGTCCGTAAGCCTGATGACCAACGTCCCAAACCAATTGATCGTATGGTGTATTATAAACATAATGTAAGGCTACCGAAAGTTCAACTACTCCGAGGCTGGCCGCAAAATGACCGCCATAAACGCTCACAACATCTATTATGTATTGCCTTAATTCGTCGCACACTTTGTGCAAACTTTCGCGTCCTAATTTTTTAAGATCGGCAGGACTATCAATAGTTTGTAATAAATTTCCCGAAGTAATTTTCATCCTTTTTTTATAACTGCTTTATGTAAAATTAAGGTATTAACAAATGTATGAGCGACTTTGCAATCTCAAACATAACAATTTTTGATAATTAATGTTTTTAGATTTGCCAGCTATTTTTTCCAAATGCCTTTTTAAAACACCAAACAGCCTTGCATTCAGCCATTAATAAAAAATGAGATTGCTGAAATGCGTTATTGTTTTACTTTTATATATAATGAACAAAACGATCTCAAAATATTGGCTTTGCCAGATAGGCGGCTGGAGCACATATATAATAGTGTGGTCTTTTTTTTATATCACTTTTCGCACCAAAGACCAGCCTTATTTTTTTGAAGTTCTTTTTTTAGATGCATTTATTGGCCTGGCTACTACTCATCTGATGCGATACTTCATTAATAGAAAGGGTATTCTGCAAAAACCACTCGATGCCCAGATATGGTACATGTTTTTAACAACTGTATGCTTCTCTTTTGTTTTTGCTTTCATCAGTATTTACCTGGAAGAGGTATTTAATTTTACTCCTGATAAGTTTCAGCAGTTAGGATTTATCAGCAGGGTTTTATATGCTTCTTTCGGCACCTTTCTGTTTCTCATTATCTGGAACCTTATTTATTTTACCTATCACTATGTAGAAAAAAGCCGGCAGGAGCAGTTAGATAAAATACGGCTTCAAAGTCTGGTGAAGGAACTGGAGCTTAAAACCATTAAAGCGCACATCAATCCTCATTTTATTTTTAATGCTCTTAACAGCATTCGTGCATTAGTTGATGAAAATCCCGAAAGGGCAAGGCAGGCGATTACAGAATTAAGCAACATTTTAAGAAGCAGTATGCAGGGAGAAAAAACAGAAACCGCCTCGTTGCAAAAAGAATTAAATATAGTAAAAGACTACCTTGCTTTAGAGCACATTCGTTTTGAGGACAGGTTGAAAGTTGAGTTTGATGTGGATGAAGATACGCTTGGCCAGCCCGTGCCTCCTATGATGTTACAAACGCTTGTAGAAAATGCTATTAAGCACGGCATAAGTAAAACGGTGGATGGCGGGGTTATTAAAATTAAATCGGATTTTAAATTGGATGAGCACCAGTTGGTGGTTCAAAATACAGGACACTTAAATGGCGATTTTAATCCGGATGGCTTTGGGATTAATAGCACGCAAAACAGGCTTTTGTTGCTTTACGGCGATAAGGCACGTTTCGAAATTAAAAATAACAGCGATAATATGGTGGAGGCAATTGTAACTATGCCTGCTACAACTTTGTAAACAATTAATCCAAAACCAATGTCTTTCAGAACGATTATTATTGACGATGAACGTCTTGCCCGGAACGAGCTTAAAAAGTTATTGCAGGAATTTGGTGAAATTGAAGTGATTGATGAGGCCGCAAATGTGGACGAAGGACTTGAGAAGATTGAGCAACACAACCCCGACCTGATTTTTTTGGATATACAAATGCCCGGCAAAACAGGTTTTGAACTTTTAGAGGAATTGCACAGGGCGCCCAAGGTTGTTTTTACAACAGCTTATGACGAGTTTGCCTTAAAAGCTTTTGAAGTAAACGCTCTTGATTACTTATTAAAGCCGGTAGAACCGAAAAGGTTATCAGATGCTATTCAAAAGCTGCACCAGGAGGAAAGCCGGGAAACAAACAACAATGGTAATGGCTCCGCTACACGCAGTACAGGTTTATTAAACGAAGAAGACCAGGTGTTTGTAAAGGATGGAGAAAGATGTTGGTTTGTAAAGCTTAATGAAATTCGTTTGTTCGAGAGCGTAGGTAATTATGCAAAGGTTTTCTTTGGTCCCAACAAGCCACTAATATTAAAATCGCTTAATGCTTTGGAAGAAAGGCTTGATGAAAAAGTTTTCTTTCGCGCCAACCGGAAGCATATTATAAACATGCGTTGGATAGATAAGATCGAACCTTACTTTAATGGTGGTTTATTACTTGAACTAAAAGGCGGCGAAAAGATTGAAGTAAGCCGCAGGCAAACAGTTAAGTTTAAAGAGATGATGAGTTTGTAATATTGTAAATGCGTAATCTTATTGTAGTCTTTTGTTGCCTGCTGTTTTTAGCAGGTAAAGCAAACGGACAAGATAGTCTTCGTTACTTTCATCCTGATACATTAGCAGAAATAATTGGTTTTCTTGCTGCTGACAGTTTAAAAGGCAGGGGTAATTATACGCCTTCTCTTGAGAAAGCAGCGATGTACATTACTGCACAATTTGAAAAGGCAGGCTTACAGCATCTCACGGGTTTTTCATCTTACATACAGCCGTTTATACCTGCGTTTCTTTTCAATCAAAAGTTAGAACAGGTTAAGGTTAACGGAGTAACTCAACCTGAACGCTCTTATTTTTATACATCCTCTTATCAATTTCCTCCAACATTAAGAACAAGGGATTTTAAAATCGTACACCTTTCAAGTGCTCCTGTCGATAGTTTCATAAATACTATCAACAAAGCAATGGATACCATAACAAATCCACTGCTTTTTATTGTTCCCGAGGCTGATGCAAAATTGTTGAGTAAATTAAGAGAAAAACAATTTGTAGTTCCTGCTCATACTTTACTCATTATTGCAAGTAACGAAGAGCATTCAATAATTGAAGTTTCATTGAAACCTGCCATAAGAAAAAAAATGTTATTTAATGTTATTGGTATGCTGCCTGGCAAAAATTTACGAAACGAGATTGTATTAATAACAGCCCATTACGATCATATAGGTGTACAAAAAGGCGGAAGAGACAGCATATATAATGGTGCAAACGATAATGCAAGTGGCACGGCTGCTATGATCTCAATGGCTAACTATTTTGCAGGTATAAAAAACAATGAACGGACTTATTTTATTTGTCGGCTTTGCAGGAGAGGAGTTAGGCATGTTTGGCTCTATGTATTTAGCCTCAATGCTTAATGCAAGGGCATTGACAGCCATGTTCAATTTAGAAATGCTGGGTAAAGTAAATGATGCCGGAAGAAGATCATTAATCATCTCAGGCGAAAACAAGTCAACACTTGTAAAAATTATGCGTAAGTATTGTAAAACAATAAAAATAATGGCTGATATGTATAACGACGAAAAGTTGTTTGAAAGATCAGATAATTACCCATTCGCTTTAAAGGGAGTTCCCGCTCATACTTTCATGTGCTTTACTCCATCTGATAAAGATTACCACCGACCATCAGACGAGATAGGAACGCTTGATATGAAAAATTTATCGCTTTTATTAAAAGGTTTACTGCCTGGTATTAGCGCTGTTGTTTCAGGAAAGGAAACGCCCACAAGAATTAAATAGAAGATTGTACAACAAAGCATTATTTTAGCAACGTATTGAAAAAAATACATTTGATTAATCTAAGAAGTTGTCTAAAATTTTAAAGTGGAATTGATTATGCTTTTTTCTTTGTGAACCTTTGTGCCAGGCTTCGTGTGTGATCCTTCTTTGGAACAAAGGACTATTCTCATCGAGTAAAATTTTCATTCAACACTTTTTCAGTTGTAATTGTTTTTCTTGCCATTTCCAAAACCTGAATTGCATACTCTTTTTCTACGGAAGGAAAATTTTCAAGAAACTCATCTAATGTTTCCCGGTTTCTAAATAGTCGAATAATGCCTGAACCGGCACACGGTACCCAAAACCATATTCATTGATGTCTCAAAGTGAGAAGGATTTATTTTTAGATAGCTTAATTTTAAAAGCAAAACAAGTGTTAAAACCCCTTCATGAATAATGGTGTAAGACAATCCTTCATAAATAATGTTGAAAGACAACTTTACAATTGTTGGAGTTATCGTTGTAGTAATTATAGCAATTGTAAAGGGGATTGAATGGTTGATGTAGCGGATTATATTGAAAATATTTTTATTAGTTTCGATAAATGAACATTGAAGAACAACCATTAGTTGTACGAGAAACGTGTATTAAGTTAGCCTATCAAGTAAGGGATTATCATTATGCGAACTTGAAAGAGCTGGTAAAAATTGTAAAAAACACAGGCGATTACATTGAGTTAAAAGATGTCAACCGTAATTTCTATTTAATAATATCAGACCCTAAGCAAAGTGCATCTAATGTAAAAAACGTAACATTTATTGTTACAACAATGCCTTCGTCAGACTTGCATTTAGCAGCAAGTGGTACTCCTTATAATTCAGAGGTAGTATTAAAAGGGATTGAAGATTGGGTAAAAAGAATAAAAAGATTTAATGCTGCTGAAAAACAAAGATAAAAACTTATACAAGAACAAAATGAAGAAGATACGTATATACCCTTTGAAGAAGTAGAAGAAGATGATAAACATCTTTCACCGGAAGAACAACAAAAAATAGATGCATCCTTACAGCTATTACAAAATTCATTAGAAGAAAATAAAGCAAAGAACACTCAAAAGCTAAAGACATTAATAATTTATTCGGACAAATCAGTAACTTTAAATTGTCAGACAAAGCGGAAGCAGGCTCTGCTGAGGAGCAACCTGCCAGGAATAGTCTGACCGGTGGAAATAATAAAGCGGTTGAGAAAGCTCCAACCGCTTTTAATCCTAATTCATTTTCATCGCAGATGCCTTAAAAAAACCTAAACTGTCAGATGAAGTATTGGCGATTACACCTTAATGAAACAATCAAGCAAGTTCTTAATCATTTACATCTACTTTCATAAACACTCAGCATCCACTTGCAGCACATCAAACTAATATAATGAAAATGGGTGCAATCAATTATGGCGACAACCCTGCTTTCAGTCTTTGGGTAAATTAAAAGCCGGGCTTATAAATCAGTTGGTTGGGCACCTGATGCACTTTTGAATGAACTAACTTATGATATAGCAGAAAAAAATAAAGCCTCTAATCTCTTAGAAGCCTTACTGCTTTTTGATGCCATCATTGTGGGCCCACCTGGGCTTGAACCAGGGACCCCCTGATTATGAGTCAGGTGCTCTAACCAACTGAGCTATAGGCCCGGCTTCTTTAGAAGCGGCAGCAAATATAAAAACTTTCAGATTTGCTGCTTCATTATTTTTGCCCTTAATGAAAAAAATAAAAAACATCATTTTCGATCTTGGCGGAATCTTTATAGAACTGGATTATTTTAAAACCGAAAAAGCTTTTATCAATCTGGGCATAACTCGTTTCCCTAAACTATATTCACAACACTTTGCCACTCCCCTTTTTGCAGACTTAGAAACCGGTCGCATTACCGAGGAAGAATTTTATAATGGTTTTCGCAAAACTGCTGATATAAACCTTACTAACCAACAAATCAAAAACGCCTGGAATGCTATGCTCCTAAACTTTCCGCCCGAAAGATTACGCTGGCTTAAGAACATTGCAAAGGAGTATAAAATCTATCTTTTCTCTAATACTAACATCATTCATTATAACGCCGTTCAAAAGATTTTTTATGAAAATACAGGGCAGAAAAACTTTGACGACTTTTTTATAAAAGCTTATTATTCGCACGACTTAGGAATGAGAAAGCCTGATCCTGCTGCATTTCGAGAAATTCTTAAAAGAGAAAATTTAGCTGCAGCCGAAACACTTTTTATTGATGATACACCTAAAAATATTGAAGGGGCTAAGCAGGCCGGGCTGCAAGCCATACTTCTTCCCCCGCCCACAACTGTTTTTGATCTTAAACTATAATTTTTGCAGCTCACTTTATTTCCTCAAAATCTATATAATCCCCTTTTGCAGAAGCTGTTGCCTTCTCCCCTGTATAGGCATTGTTATTATTAGAAGAAGTACTTGTTTTAAAATTATGCGCGTTCTGGTGCATGTTGTTCATCTTCGATCGTATTTGGCGCGTTGTGGTTAAAAGCGGTATTACAAAGCCAAACACAAACCTGAACAACGAATAGAATATTAAAAACCAAAAAAGTATGGTGAACATAATTTGGTAAAGGTACTATGCAACATAATAAGGTGCATTGAATGGGAATGTAAGGTTGTATTTTTGCAAAAAGTTAACTGATAATTATACAATAAGCATAAGTAATAGGCAACTCCAATTTGGATGATATATATTCTTTCACCTACATTTGCACCGGAAAAATGAAACAACCGAAGGGAACGACTATCGTTCCCTTCTCTTTTTTATTATGGCGAACGAAGCGATTATTCAAACGGTTGAAGATTTTTTACGTGAGCTTTTAGAAGCTTATCCAGGCGATTTCCTGGTTTCGGTAAAAGTGAAACCTACCAATAATATAAAGGTGTTTATTGATGCAGATGAAGGCATGTCAATAGAAAAGTGTGTAAAATACAATAGGGCTTTGTATAAAAAAATCGAAGAAAGCGGTATGTTTCCTGATGGTAATTTTTCTTTGGAAGTTTCAAGTCCCGGCGTAGATCAACCTTTAACCTTACACCGGCAATATATAAAAACCAAAGGCAGAAATGTAGAAATAACCTTTAACGACGGAACACAAAAAGAGGGAAAGCTTTTAGAAGTAACAGAAACCGATATTATAATAGAACAAATTACGGGCAAAGGCAAAAAAGCCGAAACAAAACAATTCGTGATCCCATTCGAAAATATAAAAACAACAACTGTTCAGGTTCAATTTTAACCTAAAGGGGTAAAATTCAAATTACAAAATCACAAATTCCAAATAAAAACCTCTTTTGGTATTTGTTCCTTTCAATCTGAAATTTGGAATTTGTGATTTGGAATTTGTGATTTAAAATTTTGGAATTAAACATACTATTATGGCAAGTATTAATTTAATAGAAGCATTTCAGGAGTTTAAAGATGCAGAAAGCATTGACCGCCCCACGCTGATGAAAGTGGTGGAAGATGTTTTTAAAACATTGCTTAGAAAAAAATTCGGCAGCGATGAAAACTTTGACGTTATCGTAAACGCCGAAAAAGGAGATCTTGAAATTATACGCCGCCGTATGATTGTAGAAGATGGCGAAGTGATAGACCCCTTAGCCGAAGTTGCCTACAGCGAAGCCGTAAAGATTGAACCCGACTTTGAAGTTGGCGAAGAACTATACGAGGAAGTAAATATTTTCGACTTTGGCCGCCGTGCCATTTTAGCTGCCAAGCAAACACTGGCAAGCCGTATAAGCGACTTAAAAAAGAATGTGCTCGTAAAAAAATATGCCGAAAGGGTAGGCGAAATTGTAAGCGCAGAAGTTTACCAGGTTTGGAAAAAAGAAGTATTGTTGTTAGATGAAGATGGCAGCGAACTCATCCTTCCAAAATCAGAGCAGATACCAAGCGACTTTTTTAAGAAAGGAGAAACCATCAGGTCGGTGGTAGAAAGGGTTGATCTTAAGAATAACAACCCTGTTATCATATTAAGCCGCACCAGTCCAAAGTTTCTTGCAAAATTGCTCGAAATTGAAGTTCCTGAAATTTTTGATGGCTTGATTGTTGTTCGCAAAATAGTTCGCGATCCCGGCGAAAGAGCCAAAGTTGCCGTAGAAAGTTTTGATGATCGCATAGATCCTGTAGGAGCTTGCGTAGGTATGAAGGGCAGCCGCATTCATGGAATCGTTCGTGAGCTTAAGAACGAAAATATTGACGTAATTAACTGGACTAATAATATAAATCTCTTAATTCAAAGATCACTAACTCCGGCCAGGATAACCACCATGGATATTGACCATGAAACTAAACACGCAAGTGTTTATTTAAAGCCCGACCAGGTTTCGCTTGCCATTGGCAGGCGGGGTGTAAATATTAAACTTGCATGCGAACTAACCGGCTTTGAAATAGATGTTTACCGCGACAACGAAGGTGAAGTTGATGAGTTTGATATAGACCTCGAAGAATTCAGCGATGAAATTGAACCGTGGGTAATTGATGAGTTAAAGCGTATCGGTTGCGATACGGCACGCAGTGTGCTCAACCTAACTGCTGAAGAGCTTGAACGGCGCACCGATTTAGAGAAAGAAACGATTAACGAAATAAGAAGTGTATTACAGGCTGAGTTTGAAAAAGAATAAAAAGCTTTTTATTTAAAAGAAAGTGTAAGAATTTTTAGAAACTTCAGCAGGCGTTATTGCGAGGGGGACTGGCGAAGCGATCTGCTGATAAAACTATAAAGGGGCTGATAATTGTAAGAGCAGGTTGCTTCGTTCCTGCCAAGGACGGGGAAACTTGAAACCAAAAAACGACAATTTAGAATGCACAGAATATAATAAGAGTTTTTAAAAACATAATTTTATAAAAGGTTACATTTTTGTGTTTTGCTGAATAAAGTAGATTGTACACGTTTAGTAACAAACACGAACAAGAATAGTGGGATATTGAAAGTTGAGTTCAATAAATAAGCGTTTAAAAACAACTCGCTTCAGGACAAAAACTTAGGATTACTTTTGAGCTGGTGGAAAGCGCCACGGCTTTGGATTAAATAAAAAAACTGAATGTCAGAACTTAAATTACCGAGATTATTAGCAGCCGCCAAAGAATTTAATGTTGGCCAGGATACTATTATAGATTTCCTGGTTGGCAAGGGTTTTAACAAGGATGAACTAAAACCTACTGCCAAGTTGAGCGAAGATATGTACCGCTCTCTTCAACACCAGTTTCAGGGCGATAAGGTAGCCAAAAATAAAGCCGACCTGGTTGAGATACCCAAAGGAATGCAGCAGGAAGGCAGGAAGAGACGCGATGAGGAAGAAATTACTTTTGTAAAAAAAGAGGATAAGAAGCCTGCAGTTGCTCAACAAGAGCCTGTTGTGCAAGAACCGGTTGCCCCAACTGCGCCTGCTGAAGTGCAACCACAACCGGCACCAACACCGGAACCTGTAAAAGAAGAAGTTACTCCTGCACCTGTGGAAGAGCCAACTCCTGCACCACCTGTAGAACAACAACCTGCAGAACCGGTTGCTTCACCAATTGCAGCAGAAACTGCCGAACCAAAATCAGAACCAAAAGATAATGGCAACTCACTTAAAATTGAGGCCCCCGAACTGGAAGGGCCTAAAATTATAAGTAAGATTGATCTTTCAACAATAGATTCTTCTACCAGGCCTAAAAAAGGCACAAAAAGAAAAGAAGAGCCGCAACAACCAAAAACGCCGGCACCACGAAAAGAGTCATCAACAGCCCAACCGGTTAAACAGCCTGCATCGGCCAAAGTTGTAAATCGACCATCGGCACCGTTGCAGCCACAACAGCAACCACAGCCGTTTGCTCCTGCTGCAACATTAGAACCTGCAGCTCCCTTTTTATCAAATATTAAAGCCGATAAACTTGAAGGGCCTAAAATTTTAGGCAAAATTCAATTACCGGTTGAAACTGATACCCGCCCTAAACCTAACCAAAACAATAACCAGTCCCTCGAGAAAAGGAAGCGCAAGCGAATCCCCGTAAATGGTAAAGGCAGCGAGGCACCTGTAAGAGATCCTAACCAAAGATCCGGTCAGGGACCGCAAGTTCCGGGGCAAGGTCAAAGTCCCAATCGTTTTGGCCCACGTTCTTCCGATCGTCCGGGGGGTGCAGTTATAAATCGCCCTGCCGGTACAGGTGGATTCAATCGTGCTGGCCAAAGTCCTGGCCAGGGGCAGAGTGGTCAACAAAACAGACCCGCCGCACAACATGGCCAGGCAAACCGTTTTGGTCCCCGTTCTACCGATAAGCGTAAAGATGATAAAGAGATTGATCAAAAAGAAATTCAGGAGAAGATACGGGAAACACAGGCCAAATTAACTGGTGGTTCTGGTCGTGGAAAGAGCCTGAAAGCCAAACATCGTAAGGCTAAGAGAGACGAAATGATGGAGCAGGCCGACGGAGCAAGTGATAACAGGCTTATGGTAACCGAGTTTATAAGTGTTAGTGAATTAGCTAACCTTATGGATGTGAGCTTTGCCGAAGTAATTGGTAAATGTATGAGCCTGGGTATAATGGTTTCTATCAATCAACGTCTTGATGCGGAGGTGATAGAACTGGTAGCGAGTGAGTTTGGATTTGATGTAGAATTTATTGACATGGAAGCCCAGGCCGAAATGGAAGAGGATGAAGACGAAGAAGATGCAGACGAGCTTAGACCAAGAGCACCCATCGTTACCATCATGGGACATGTGGATCACGGTAAAACATCATTGCTAGATTATATAAGAAGTGCAAATGTTGTGGCCGGCGAGGCGGGAGGTATTACCCAACACATTGGCGCTTATGAAGTAACCACTGCAACTAATAAGAAAATTACTTTCCTGGATACACCTGGCCACGAAGCCTTTACAGCCATGCGTGCAAGAGGTGCAAAGGTGACAGATATATCGGTGATTGTTATTGCTGCCGATGATGCTGTGATGCCACAAACAAAAGAAGCCATCAGTCACTCGCAGGCTGCCAACGTTCCCATGATATTTGCTGTTAATAAGATTGATAAAGAAGGTGCACAGCCACAAAAAATATATGAGCAATTAGCTTCGATGAATTTACTGGTTGAAGAATGGGGTGGTAAATATCAAAGCCAGGAATTGAGTGCCAAGCAGGGATTGAATGTAGATTTGATGCTTGAAAAAATATTGCTCGAAGCCGAACTGCTTGACCTTAAAGCCAATCCTGACCGCGAGGCTTCAGGTACTATTGTTGAAGCTACTTTAGATAAAGGCCGTGGTTACGTTGCTACGCTCTTAGTACAAAACGGAACGCTTCGCCAGGGAGATATTATGGTTAGCGGACAATACTTCGGTAAGATAAAAGCAATGTTTAACGAGAGAAATCAACGGGTTGAGGAAGCGCCGCCTTCCACTCCGGTTCTTGTATTGGGATTGAATGGTGCGCCACAGGCAGGTGAAAAATTCCGTGTATATGAAGATGAAGCAGAGGCAAAAGATATTGCTACCAAAAGAGCGCAGATATTACGCGAACAAGGTCTTAGAGCAAGGAAGCATATTACCTTGGATGAAATCGGTCGTCGTTTAGCATTAGGCAACTTTAAAGAGCTTAACCTGATAATAAAAGGCGACGTGGATGGATCGGTAGAAGCATTGAGCGACTCGCTGCAAAAATTATCTACAGAAGAAATTGCCGTTCGAGTAGTGCTTAAAGGTGTTGGTCAGATTTCAGAAAGTGATGTATTGCTTGCAACCGCTTCAGATGCTATCCTTATTGGTTTTAACGTTCGCCCTTCAAGCCAGGCTGCACGATTAGCCGAAACAGAAGGAGTTGAAATTAAATTATACTCCATCATCTATACCGCCATTGACGAAATTAAGAGTGCAATGGAAGGCATGCTGGAACCTAAATACCAGGAGAAAATTACTGCAAATGTTGAGGTCAAAGAAGTATATAAATTTGATAAAGCAACCGTAGCCGGATGTATGGTAATTGAAGGAAAGATTTTCAGAAATTCTAAAATCAGGGTTATCAGAGATGGTATAGTTGAATTTCCAAGAGGAGAAGGGGCAAGCGGCGAACTTGGATCGCTTAAACGCTTTAAAGATGACGTGAAAGAAGTAGGCAATAATATGGAATGCGGTTTAACCATAAAAAATTATAACGACCTTAAAGTAGGCGATATTATAGAAGCATTTGAAACCGAAGAAGTTAAGCGGACCTTATAATAACAGGTTCAGCATTAATAATAAAAGCATCGGAAGAAATTTCGATGCTTTTTCATTTAAATAAACTTTTCTAAAAGTAATGCTTAACAACAACGGAAAGTGAAGAGCATTCTCTTTCTTAATTTAACGAATACTTTTATAAAATCGTTTTCGCCTTTTCTTATCCCGCAAAACAAAAGCTTATTTTTGACGGCATTAGTTTATATATGAAAATAAAATTACTTCTTTTAGCTTTTGCTATTATTATAGGCACAGCAGTTTTTGCCCAACCTAAAAAAGTTATAGCCGATAAAATAGTTGGACAGGTTGGCGACAAAATAATCCTTCGTTCAGATATTGTAAATGCTGTTGCTGATATGCAAAGAGAAGGACAGCCATTGCCTCCCGACCCCGAATGTGCATTGGTTGAAGCACAGCTCATACAAAAAGCATTAGTGTTGCAGGCTGAAAAAGACTCTCTTCCGGTAAGTGAGGAAGAAATAGAAGGTAACCTTGATAACAGGGTTCGATACTATATTTCCAAATATGGATCAAAAGAAGTATTGGAAGAGATCGCGGGCAAAACTGTTTACCAGTTGAAGGAAGATTTTCGTGAGCCTGTGCGGGAACAAAACCTTGCCGATCAAATGCGCAAAAAGATTGTTGATAATGTAAAAATTACCCCAACAGAAGTAAAGGCTTATTTCGAAAAGATACCAAAAGACAGTTTGCCATTTTATGAAAGTGAACTGGAGGTAAGTGAGATTGTTTTATACCCCAAAGCAAACCGCGAGGTAGAAAGCTATGTTTTAAAGGAACTGAACGATTTAAAAAAGCAGGTAGAAAGCGGAGAAAAAAAGTTTGACCAGTTGGCAAAGTTATATAGTGACGACCCGGGAAGTAAGGAGCAGGGCGGCCAGTATAACATTAACCGTAACGATAAAATGTTCGATCCAACTTTTACAGCAGCAGCCTTTAAATTAAAGGAAGGCCAGGTTTCGCCGGTGATAAGAACAAAATTTGGTTTACATATTATACAAATGGTTAGTCGTGCAGGTGACGACGCGGTTGTTCGCCATATTTTACGAATTCCTCCGGTAACGCAGGAGGAAGTAAATGAATCAATTTCTAAACTTGACAGTATAAGAACTAAATTGATTGCAGGCACTTTAAGTTTGGGTACGGCAATTAATAAGTATAGTGAAGATGAAGGCAGCAAGTTGAGCGGAGGCAGAAAACAAGCACGTGACGGGTCAACCTTTGTAACCATGGACCAATTGGATAAAGATGAAGGGCTGGCATTGCAAAAGATGAAAGTGGGAGAATATTCTCAACCCGTACCTTTTACTGATGAAAAGGGCAAAAAAGGTGTTAAGCTTATTTACCTTCAAACGCGTACAGAGCCGCACCGCGAAAGTTTGAAAGATGATTACAGCCGGATTGCACAACGTGCCTTAGAAGAAAAAAAGATGAACGCATTGCAAAGCTGGTTCAAAACCCATATTCCCACTTATTATGTGATGATAGATAAAGAATTTTCAAACTGCGAGAGTGTTAAGGAGTGGGCAAGCAATGCAGTAGTAAATAAATAGGCAAATAATAAAGTAGTTTTTAAAATCCTGATCCGCCTGTTTTTAACAGGCGGATTTTTTAGTATAATGTTAAAAGGAAAATTAGAATTAGGATAAATAGATGTACATACATATATTTGCATAGTGAAACTTGAAGAAGCCTTACAATCAACTAAGTTTAGTTCGCAAACGCAAAAAGCAGGATTAAATATTTTATATACCGCATGGTGGTTAAAAACTTTAATCAGTCGCGAGTTAAAAACTTTAGGGCTTACAAATGAGCAATATAATGTGCTAAGGATTTTGAAAGGAAAACATCCTGAGTGTATGTGTGTAAAAGATATTGGCTGCAGAATGATAGAGAAAAATTCTAATGTGCCACGCATCATTGACAGATTGGAGTTAAAAAAGTTGGTTAGACGCTCTACTTCTGCTATTGATAAAAGAGAAACAGTAATGACCCTTACAAAAGATGGGACAAATATTTTAGAACTGGCTAATAAGAGAGTTAATAACGTTTTTACTCGTAGTGTTGAATTGAATGAAGAAGAAGCAAATAACCTTAACAACCTTTTAGAAAAAATAAGAGCAAAAGAATAAAAAAAATTTGGGATAATAAGTGTAGGTACACCTAATAAAAAAGAGGTTTTTATGAAAACAATATTGCATGCTGCCGACCGTAGAGGTCATGTGAGTTTTGGATGGTTAAACAGCCACCATTCTTTCAGCTTTGGCCATTACCACGATCCTGAAAAACTTCACTTTGGTATGTTACGGGTTTTAAACGATGATGTAATTACGGGTGGCTCAGGCTTTGGCGCACATCCGCATGATAATATGGAAATTGTTTCCATCCCAATTTACGGCGCTCTCGAACACAAAGACAGTACAGGTACAAATGCAGTTATCCGCCAGAATGATGTGCAGATCATGAGTGCAGGAACAGGTATTAAACATTCTGAGTACAATCATTATAAGAACGAGGAGACCAACTTCTTACAAATATGGGTATTTCCAAAAGAAAGAAATATAACGCCGCGTTACGATCAAAAAACATTTAACCCCCCAGAAAGGATTAATACGTTTCAAACAGTTGTAGCGCCTGATGATGATAAGGCTGTTTGGATAAACCAGGATGCCTGGTTTTCGTTAGGCAATTTAAAAAGCGGCTTCTCAACAACATACAAGGTTAAAAAAGAAGGCAACGGAGTATATGCATTTGTGATTGAAGGAAATGTTACCATAAACGGTCAATCACTTTTTAAAAGAGATGCATTTGGAATTTGGGATGTAGATACATTAGAAATAACAGCCAATACTGATGCAGAAATATTATTAATAGACGTGCCAATAAAAGCAGCATAATATGAAAAAGAACAGAAGCATAAAAAGTATTATATATGCTAACCAGTTTGATATGGGTGGAATGCCGGTAAGGCAAGCCTTCCCTTCATCTAAAGCTGAAAGTGTTGATCCCTTTTTGTTATTGCACCATGCCAATGTAAAAGTTCCTGCGCATGTTACAACTAACAAAGCAGGTGTTGGTCCCCATCCGCATCGTGGTTTTTCGCCGGTTACTTTTATTTTTAAAGGTGGTGTTCACCACAGAGATAGCAGAGGTAATGATAATGTAGTTTACGAAGGTGGCACACAATGGATGAATGCAGGTATGGGAGTTGTTCACAGCGAAAGACCTCCAAAAGATATTTTTGAAATAGGCGGGCAACAGGAGCTAATACAATTATGGGTTAATTCGCCAGCCAGCCATAAGATGGATCAACCAAGCTATTTCCCGCTAACTTCAGAAGATACTCCGCAAATAATAAGCGAAGATGGGTTAATAAAAATAAATATTCACTCCGGCAAATTAAATGGTGTAAAAGGCCCTATTCCAACATTTACAGCAGTTAACACTTTCACTATTGAGGCAACAAAAGGAGGTAACCATTTCTTTGAAGTTCCGCCCGCTCATAATGCTTTTGTATATGTATTAAAAGGCAAGATCAAAATAGCAGAAGAGCCTGATGAAACAGAAGCTCATTATGTAGCTATATTAAATAATGACGGAGATGGTTTAACTGTAGAGGCATTGGAAAATTCAACACTGATGATAGGTACAGGTGAACCACTAAACGAACCCGTAGCATCGCACGGCCCATTTGTAATGAATAATCAAACCGAAGTAATGGAAGCTTTTAGGGATTATCAGATGGGAAAAATGGGCGTGCTGATAGAAGATTAAAAACAACTTGATTTCTTACAATGGTTCGGTAATATTTTAAGCGGCCATAGAGCCAATATTTAAGCATTGGCTGTATAGCTTTTTTATTTTATTGCAATTCAGGTCAAGACCTAAGTTTAAAAAAATTGTTTCTGTAAGAAACTT